>Ga0067045_1002444_pt1 | contig 118377 bp, 93 predicted proteins | sample TerdegcTABiofilm_FD_59184 | JGI IMG/M metagenome (GOLD analysis project Ga0067045, IMG submission 59184) | Combined Assembly of (Gp0054472, Gp0054536) Wastewater bioreactor microbial communities from Singapore -Terephthalate degrading...
GTGTATGTGACTGGGGACTTTGCACAGCAGAGCACAGTGACTTTTGATCCAGACGAACCGAGGACGTTAAGTCAACTATTTGTCAAAATCGGTGGTCTAAAGACTGATCAGATGAAATGGATAGAATCGGTAAAGATCAACAACCAAGCTGTTGATATGTCGAAACTATCTGCCTACACATTAAAAGACAAAGACGTTGTTGAAATCAAAAGGTATGCAGAGTTCAAAGTGTATGTGACTGGGGACTTTGCACAGCAGAGCACAGTGACTTTTGATCCAGACGAACCGAGGACGTTAAGTCAACTATTTGTCAAAATCGGTGGTCTAAAGACTGATCAGATGAAATGGATAGAATCGATAAAGATCAACAACCAAACTGTTGATATGTCCAAACTTTCCACATATATGTTGAAAGACAAAGACATTGTTGAAATCAAGAAATATCCCGAGTTCTATGTTTACGTACAAGGTTTAGTGAACACCAAGGGAAAAATTGTATTTGAACCCGGTGAATCGAAGACGCTGAAGCTGCTTGTTGCAAAAGTAGGACTTCCAAGTGAGGATATCGAAAATGAAGGTTATGCAACGATCAACAACTCTTCAACTATAGACCTGAAAGATGTAATATACGGTTCTAAAGACTATGAACTGGATCTTGGTGATATAGTTCAGATTACATATGATCCATTCATCGTGAATACGATTGGAACAAGTGTGGGTACGGTGCAGCTCACATACAAAGAACCAAGAACACTTTCATATTTGATAAAGAAACTTGGTATATTGCAACCAGAGAGCATAGAGAAAGTGTTACTGATAAGGGATGGAAAACAACAAGAATATGCGATAAACCAATTACTATATGACCAAATATCAGTACCACTTGCCAAATACGACACAGTTATCCTAAAGCAAGCTGAAACTAATGCGGTATATCTTACAGGCGATGTGGCCGCGTATGTTACATTTGCGTACAATGAGCCCATTACAATGCAAAGAGTACTTGCCAAAGTTGGATTAAGCGATCCTAGAAAAATTGAAAAAATAACAAATGGTGACACTTCGATTGATTTTACAAAGGACTTAGCGATTCAAAAAGGAGCTATACTCAATGTTCAGTTGAAAAAACCGATTTACGTTACAGCAATGGGGTACATCAAGAATACTGGTAGAGTGTCATTCGATTACTATGAAACTGCTGATTTACAAACACTCTTTGCAAAACTGGGTGGACTCATAATCTCTCCAGATGAATACTACGTATCTGATAAGATAAGTATAGTTAGGCAAGATAAAATACTGGAATACGATGCTCAGAGAGTATTCAAAGGATTGGACAATTTGTCACTTGAAGATGGTGATTTTGTTTACGTAACAGAGAGCACTCCAAAACAAGTCTACGTATTTGGAAAAGGAATGCAGAATGGACTGGTGAGATTCACGCAATCGGAAGACTTCGATTTGAGAACACTAATAGGCAAACTCGGAGGTATAAAGGAAGGAACGAGCAAGGACATTGCAATAATAGGTGATGAAAGCACTAAGATTACGTGGAATGAATACGTGAATCTCCCATTGAAACCAAATTCGACCATACTATTTGATGTGGATACGAAAAATTACATCTACGTTGTTGATCCAACTGGAAAACCTAACATGATATACACAGATAGGGATATGACACTTTACGAAGTACTAAGTAAAGTCGGAATGAGCAAGAATTATGGAAAGATCGAATTAACAAGCGGGACAACTAAGCAATTAATCACACTTAAGGCGATCTCCGAAGCAACTGGATACAACGTAAAACCCGGAGATATAGTACGCATAAGCGATGCATCGATGAATTTTGTTTACGTACTTGGCGAGGTAAAAAATCCTGGTGTTGTTCAGATTACAGAAGGTATGACGGTACTACAAGCGATCATTCAATCGGGATACTTTACATCAAAGGCCGTTCCATCAACAGTATGGCTATACAAAGGCGGAATCGATGGACAAGCGGTAAAGATAAATCTTTCAGCAGTTACAAGTGGTGGGAATGTGGACTTAACAACCGTCGAACCTGGCGATGTTGTTTTCGTGCCAGCGGATATGTTCAAGACAGCAGCAGATTGGATAAGTACAATAGCTCCTCTTGTAACGATGTTTAGCACAATATATGGATTGTTCAATTGATTTCAAATGATGTAAAAATCAACAGAAAATAGAATGAGCAATGGGAGGCATGACTGAATGGATCAGGAAAGTACAAGAGAAGAACTCACACTAGAAGATATATTCCGAATATTCAGAAAGAGGTTCTGGTGGTTTTTCCTCACACTTGTTGCAACGGTCTTAATCACATTAATCTACCTATTTCTTGCAACACCTATATATGAAGCGAATGTTACTTTGAAGATCGCCTCACAGTCGAAAGGTTCACTAACAGACATATTCACAAGTCAGTACACATCATCAAATCCAGACATTTCCACCGAAATTGAGTTGATAACTAGTAGAACAAACGTGGAAAAAGTGGTGCAGAACTTGAATTTGGTTGATTATTTCCAACAGAAAAGCCCAGATGAGAAATTGGATTTTTATTCTGTGGTAGCTGCAGTTTCGAAGATGATAACCGTATCACCAGTAAAAGATACGAACATTGTCAAAATTTCGGTACAAAATTCTGATCGAGCGCTTGCAAGGGACATAGCTAACGAACTTGCAGCTGTGTACGATGAACTACTGAGAAGCCTTTCAAAAAATGAATATACGATAAAAAGACAATTCATAGAACAGCAAATTCCAGCAGTTGAACAAGACTTAAAGGTGCTCGAAGATAGTCTTAGAAAATTCAAAGAAGAAAACAAAGTCTATGTGCTAGATGTCGAAGCACAGAATCTATTGAACATCGTTTATGACTTCGACAGTCAGATAAACCAGTACAAAATCCAACTCGACGAGGCGAATGCAAAGATAGCAGCTCTCAATCAGCAACTAAAACAAACGAATCAAAAACTAATCTCATCGGAGACTATCTCAATTAATCCTGTGGTGAGTCAGCTAAGAGCAAAACTCGTTGATCTCCAAATCCAGCTTGCGGCGTTACTCAATACCTACTCGCAAGATGATGCGAGAGTAAAAGATGTAAAAAAACAAATAGACCAGACAGAGAAGATGCTTCGCGACGAAGTTGAAAGCATAGTCACCGCACAAGTTCAGACAATAAATCCTGATTATCAGCGCATATATTCCGAACTCATAGATCTTCATTCGCAAATTGAGGTACTAAATTCAACAATTTCTTCAACGGAAAAGATGAGAGATGAATATTCAGAAAGAGTATCGAAATTACCTGCTGTTGAGCAGCAACTTCTACAACTTGAAAGAGATGTAAAAGTAAAGGAAGACCTTTACAGTTTACTGCTACAAAACCTTGAAGAGACAAAGATATCAGAGGCGGGCGTTGTCGGTAGTGCGACGATAGTAGATAAAGCAATTACCCCAATCAATCCGGTAAAGCCAAACAAGAAACTTACACTTGCCATCGGTGCTGTTTTAGGCTTCTTCCTTGGTATACTCGTAGTCTTTATAAGGGAAAGCCTAGATAGAACGATAAACGACGAAGAGTTCGTTAGACGTGTACTCAAAGGTGAGCCGGTACTTGGAAGGGTTCCTGAAATTGAATTTCAAGAAGGGAGTGAGCATCCAGAACTTGTAGTAATAAACTCGCCAACATCTCCTTTTTCCGAGGCGTTGAAATTAGCTGCCACAAATATTGAATATTCTGATACGCCAGCTCCGAAAGTTGTAGCATTTACAAGTTCTGGCCCAGGTGAAGGCAAGACATTAACTGCAGCGAATATTGCAATATCATACGCACAAAACGGATACAAGACGTTATTACTTGACCTGGATATGAGAAGACCGAGAGTGGAAAAGGTCCTTGGTATTGAAAGGGCAAATATAGGAATTGTCAATCATCTGCTGAAGGATGTACCATTGGATAAAATTATTCAAAATTATCTTGAGAATTTTTACATCATCCCAGTTGGTCCAGTACCACCGAACCCGACAGCATTGCTCACTTCAAAGAAACTCGAAGAAGTAATGAACATACTGAAAAACGAGTATGATAGAATAGTGATAGACCTACCACCTATACTAGCAGCTGCAGATGCACTAATAATCTCAAAATATACTGATGGAATTGTAATTGTGACAAGAGCTGGAAGAACGCAAAAGGCTTCATTTAGGATTGCATACGACAACATAAAGACCTCTGGAATAAAGTTGCTTGGGGCTGTTATCAATGGTATTAATTCTAAATATTCCAGTTATTACTATTATTACTATTATTACTATTATACTGAAGAAGGCAAAAAGGTACGCCGAAGGAAAAGAAAAGGGAGTGAATAGAATTGTAACGTAACGTAGTTCCCCTGGGGAGAAGGTGAAAGAGATGATAGACATTCATAACCACGTGCTATTTGCGGTCGATGACGGTTCGGAATCGCTCGAAGAATCTATCGAGATGTTGCGTGAATATAAGAGAAACGGAGTGGAAGTTGTTGTTTTTACGCCGCACGTCAATCACCCCATGTTCAAAAACGATGTGGAAACGATAAAGAAAAACTATGACATCTTGAACGAAGAATGTAAAAAGATGGGAATATACGCATTATTGGGAAGCGAGGTTTACTTAACTCCCAATATCAAAGACGTCATACCGATAAACGATAGATTTGTACTCGTAGAGGTGAATGTCTCAACTTACCCCATGTATTTGTACGACAAAATTTTTGACTTACAACTTGAAGGTTATGATATCATATTGGCCCACGTGGAAAGGTACGCTTGGCTCAAGAGCGATGCAGGGACCTTGAAAAAGTTGAAAGACATGAACGTGTATTTTCAGATGAACGTTAATTCGGTAAAGTACGATAAGTTCTTTTTGAAAAATGGGTACATCGACTTTCTTGCGACCGACTACCATGGTAAGAAACGCGGCACAGTTGATTGGGAAGTTTTCAAGACACATAAAGAGATGTTTGAAAAAACAGTAAAGATGCTTGGATTAAAGGTCCCGTTGCCACAATAGAATGTAGCAAAAATCAAACACCTCCATTCTTCGTGGAGGTGTTTGATTGTATAAAACATCAGTAAATACATCTGTTCTATGTCTATAGATATTTCTCGCTCTTTAACAAGTGTCATATCTTCATTCGTTGATAAACCACGGTCTACTTCCAAGTTCATTCCAGGTAACCTTAAACTCCGGCATGCCTGTTGAGTATGGTGCGATCTCATAGTGGTTGTATTTAAAGACTATGCCATCTTCTTCGATGACAAAAGGTCTCTTTGAAAGGTCTTCATTAGTCACCAATTGCTTTGCATCTTCTTCAAAGAACTCCTCCTTCTTCTGATCGACCTGCTTTAATATGCTATCTTTTATTATCTTCTCATCACCTTGTTTGATAACGTCTGCCAAGGTTATAATCTTGCAGTTCTTCATATCCACGTTGTAGGTATCGAATGTGGTCATACCATGTGCTCCACCTGTGAATTGATAGTAGTACACGATGAAACTTACAAATTCATTTGTCTGGTATCTCACTTCGGTCGTTACATTCGCCTCGTAAGGCATCCGTTGCACGCCACCAGCTGCATCTTGTGTTGCAATATCACGAACCTGCTGCACAAAATTCTTTACATTCGATTCTATCTGTGAGTTCAAATTATCTTGGAATGTCTTATCTTTGAGATAGTTGAATCTTGGCATCGATAACTCTATCGTTATCGTACTATCCTTCGTCGATGATCTCACCAACTCAAGATTTTGCGCTCTCATTGTTGAAAAAACTGCGATTAGTGCAATGAACATCAATACGCCAAGAACATAGAACCGTTTCATTTTCTCAGCCTCCTAAGGCCTTCCCTTATCTTCTCCAAATCTTTCTTGTCCGCAACCAATATGCCGTTATTCGTTTCAACCACGATGATGTCGCTTAGTCCAAGTACCATCGTAGGCTTTGTTGTCCTTACGAACACGTTCTCCCCATCTATAGTCACTGCATCTGCCGAGTTTGTTATACCGATTTCTTCCAGACTCTTCCAGTTACCCACATCAGACCAAACAAACGATGCCTTGACAACCAATATTCGATCAGCCTTCTCCATCAATGCATAGTCTATACTGATCGAAGGCACTGCATTGTATATTTCATCGATACTATCACGTGTTAAGAAAGATTCGATCACATCACTCGCATGTTTCCTCATCTGAGACACAAAATATCTCTTCTTCCACATGAACATGCCACTGTTCCAGAAGAAATTGCCTGCCTCCAGGTAATCGACCGCTACCTCGTATCTGGGCTTTTCGTGGAATTTCGTCGCAATCATAACCGACTCTTCACACTCTTCACCTGCCTCGATGTACCCATACCCCGTCTCAGGTCTTGTTGGTACGATACCAAATGTCACAATCCCATTCTGACTTTCTAATATCGAGGCTCCACGTTCCACAGTATTCCAAAATGCTTCCTTATCAGGTATGTAATGATCAGCTGGGACGACGAGTACAACTTCATCATCTTCTGCCTTTAGCGTGCCAAATGTACATGCTGGTGCCGTATTCTTCTTGACAGGCTCAAGCAGAATATTTTCTTTCGGTAGTTCTCTAAGCTCTTCAACAGTCTCTTTCTCATACATCACGTTCGTTACAACGTATATATCTGAAACATCCATCTTGTAAGAAATTCTTTCAAACGTCTCTCTCAACAGCGTTTTATCCGAAAAGAGTTTCAAGAACTGTTTTGGTGTTTCGTTTGTAGAAAGAGGCCAGAAACGTTCTCCACTCCCACCAGCCAATATGACAACCTTCATATCAATTCCCTCCAAGGATTGCGGAAAGTATACGTTGCGATGCATTACCATCGCCAAATGGATTTGGTAAATCTGGTGCACCCATCTCAAGTGTCATTTTCAGTGCATCGTATACACCGTCTTCCGATGTCCCCGCAAGTATACCAAAACGTGAATCGATCACCTCGGGCCTTTCTGTAGTTTCTCTGCACACAACAACGAGTTTCTTGAACGTCGGGGCCTCTTCTTGGATGCCACCACTATCTGTTGCAACAAATCTTGCACCTTGAATAAGCGCAGTCGATGTGACGTAGTCAACTGGCTCGATCAACCTTGCCAATTTGAAATCGCCAAGTTCTTCGGCCACAATCTGACGTACTCTTGGATTTTTGTGCACAGGAAAGACAATTTCCAAACCTGTTTCTTGTGAAAACTTCCTCATTGCCCTCAGTACATTATGCATCCTCTCGCCTATATTTTCCCTTCTATGTAGCGTTACCAAGAAATAGTTATCATTCTCTACGATGCTCTTTCTGATACCTGACAGATCAAAATGGTCGAGCACATACATCTGTGCATCCACAACCGTATTTCCAGTCACGATGATTCTTCCATCTTCAAAACCTTCGTTGAGCAACGTCTGCCTTGCTCGCTGCGTAGGTGCAAACATCAGTTCAGAGAGCTGATCTATCACCCTTCTATTCATCTCTTCTGGAAATGGGTCGTACAAATTACCGCTTCTTAATCCTGCTTCGATATGTCCGACCTTTATCCCCATGTTGAATGCAGCAATCGCACTCGCCATTGCAGTTGTTGTATCACCTTGGACAAGTACCCAGTCAAAGTTCTTGTTTGATGCATATTTTTGAAATTCTGCAATTACCCTCGATGCAACATCGTTGAGCGTCTGATTTTGCGTCATAATATTCATATCGTAATCCGCATCTACGTTGAAAACAGACTTCATCATGTCGACCATCTCTCTGTGCTGACCCGTACACACGAACGTGATATCAATTCCCATCTCTTTTGCCTTCAAATACACCGGTGCCACCTTTATAATCTCCGGCCTAGTACCAAAGATCAGTGCAACCCTATACACCTAAAATCCCTCCGCATCGTCTGAATGTCACAGTATCTATCAAAATATTTATGGGAAAACTATTTATCATCAGTAATGATCAGTAATGAGCCTTTTCATGAGCACATCTTAAATACGCTAACTACCGAATTCCGGAATCAATATAATAAATTAATTGGCAATTTACGTGCTTGGTCAATAGATAGGTACATGTAAAGACTCAATTTGATTATACCACACATATGCCAAGATTCCATTCGAGTTAACCACTCAATGATATGATATAATCATTACTGACAAGACTGAAAGGTTAGGAGGAACAATATGGAAGGCTTTGCACCATTGGTCTCCGTAATCATACCAACAAGGAACGAAGAAACAACGATCCAACGCACAATTACGGACCTACTCGATGGAGAATACAAGAATATAGAGCTCATCATCGTCGATGGCATGAGCAATGATTCAACTATCGAAAAGGTCAGCGAATTGATCGAACGACATGGCACACATGCACGCATAAAACTCATGAAAAATGAGAAGAAATACACAACTGCCGGACTAAATTTAGGTATATCAAGTGCAGCAGGGAAATACATCATGATCGCAAGCGCACATGCGACGTACTCAAAAAACTACATCTCAGAGTGTGTAGATGCACTTGAAAATGGAGAATGTGACGTTGCCGGCGGCGTGTTGGAAGTCTTACCGCGCAGCCAGAAGCTCACAGCGTTGGCAATTGCCGAAGTATTGAAACATCCATTTGGTATAGGTGGTGCAAGGTACAGAGTTGGTGTGGAAGAAAAGACGTACGTAGACACAGTCGCATACGGTATATACAGAAAAGAGATATTCGAAAAAATAGGCATGTTCGATGAAAGACTTGTGAGAAACCAAGATATAGAATTCAATTTGAGACTACAACGTGCAGGCTATAGAATCATGTGTATTCCACAAGCAGTGGCTTATTACTATGCGAGAGATAGTTATTCGAAACTTTGGGCGAACAACTTTTCCAACGGTTTTTGGGTCACGTACAGCCGAAAATTTGTCAAAGGCGCATACTCACTGAGACATCTTATCCCACTATTATTCATCCTCTATCTCATATCACTTGCACTGTTTCTGTGCTTGCCAATCTCAATTGCTTTCAAGACAATTTGGCTCTTTCCAGCGGTGCTGTACGCAAGTTTAGATGTGATATTTTCGATGAACATCGCCGGCGAGAAAAAGATGATGAGGCTTGCACCAGGTATTTTTCTTGCCTTCTTCATTCTACACATCTCCTACGGAATTGGTTCATTGTATGGAGTATTGAAAGCGCTTTTTAAGTAATTCTCTAAGTAATAAAATATCATACCACTCTTCATCACAAGATGAATTTAGACGTTGACATTGACTCTGTAGTCACTTGCTGAACCTTAGATATTCCCATATCAAACGTCTGGCCAAGTGCAAGCACGGTAGCAAGTTCGACTGGCAATTTTGCGTTCACAATCTTCTCAATGGTTTTCTTGACATCGTATTCAACAAATACAAACTCATACCAATACACAGAATCGTCGATATTCAATATTAGGTAAGTTGCACCTGCTCTACCGTTCTTTGTTCTTCCGACGCTTCCGGGATTGAGCACTGTTTTGCCAAACATATGTCTTGCCATTACCAAATGTGTGTGACCATTTACTACGATGTCTTCCACCACATTTTTCAATAACAACCTGAGTCTTTCAGCAGATGTTGTAGGTCGTACATATTCAAGCAGATAATTCATAGGACTACCGTGTACAAGCAGGACCTTGACATTCTCTATCTCTATAGACAAACGATGTGGCAATGACCTCAAGAATTCCTTATTCTCCCTCTTCGTGTTTTGTATAGTCCATCGAAGAGATTCATCACCAACTTCAGTTTCTTGCCCCGGATTATATGAACAGCCACAGCTATCTTTCTCATATCCTACAGCATCATCGTAATTTCCACACACTGTCGGTATGTTCTTCTCCACAATTATCTCTACAACCTCGTTTGGATTTGGACCATACCCAACCAAATCACCAAGGCAATATACATCACTTATCCCGCGTTTCTCTATATCTGCAAGTACTGAGTTAAGCGCCTCCAAATTACTGTGTAGATCAGCAATGAAAGCAACCTTCATCATATCCAGTCTCCTTTCCGTAAACAATTTGGATTTTTTCCCATTCAATTATATCAAGTCACTGTTAAGTAATATTAAGTCATTAAGAATAATCAAGCGAAAAGTGATAAAATATCATTGGTCGCACTGAATATTAATTGGAGGTGACAGTATGCAACTTTTCATCGTTGACGCATTTACAGACAAACCATTCACGGGTAATCAAGCAGGTGTTGTCGTACTGGAAAATGGCGAGGAAGTTTCGAAACAAACGATGCAATCACTTGCAGCCGAATTGCGATATTCCGAAACTGCATTCGTGAGAAAAAGTGAGCCAGATGGAGACTCAGATTTTGACTTACTATATTTCACACCCGTATCCGAGATTGAATTGTGCGGTCACGCAACAATCGCCTCGTTCTCAGTTCTCAGACACCTTGGCATGGTAACGGTAGGACACGTATACAAAGCAGGGACAAAAGCGGGAATCATGGAGATTACCATTGAAAGTGATATCGTAATGATGGAACAAGGCGAACCACAGTGCAGTGAACCACTAAGTGCTGACGAGATAACGCGAGTTGCCAAACTACTTGGAATAAGTGTAGAAGAAATAGGCGATGAACGATTTGCACTACTGCCAGCGCCGGTGACGACCGGACTTTGGGATTTGATGATTCCCGTGAGGAGAAAGGCCACGCTCTTTTCCATCGTACCAGACTTCGATGGAATCAAAGAATACAGTAGAGAGAACGAAATTGTCAGTTTCCATGTCTTCACGTTGGATGAAGATAGAGCACTCGCAAATTGCAGAGACTTTGCACCACTGTACGGCATACCTGAAGAATCTGCAACAGGCACTGCAAACGGTGCGCTCATCTACTACCTTTTTGACAATGGTATCGTAGAAGCTGAAAAGACTTACAAAATCATCCAAGGGGAAACGATGAATAGGACCTCTGAGATACATGCAAAAGTTAGTTTGAAAGGGAACATGTACAAAGCATCTGTAGGGGGAATGGCAAAAATCGTAGCTGAAGGCAAGCTGTTATTATAACTCATACAACTTACGAAAATTGACACCGAAGAATAACAAGAAGGCACGAAAAAAAAGCACGAAGGGAATGGCTCTGAACTCTTCGTGCTCTCTTTTTTTACAAATATTCCTTACAGATTATCGATAAGATGTTTAAACCTTCTTTCTAGCGCAGCGATGTTGGCTTCTGCTGCATCCTTGGTGTCCGCTTTACTCATGAGATATGCCTTCAACTTTGGTTCCGTACCAGATGGTCGCACGAATATACTTCCCTCATCAAATTCCAGCCTGAGCGTGTCGTTTGGAATCACTCCATTGTACCCTTTTGAATAATCGATGACTTCGTTTATCCCATCCAACTTACGAGTACTGAGCTTGTCATAGATCTCGACGGACTTCTCCACGGAACCAAGCTCAAAATTGAGTAATTTCTCCAGATAGTATCCGTACTCTCTGTAGAGTTCATCCAAATGCTCAAGCAAATCGAACTTCGATGCTACTTTTGCTATAAGTCCACAGGCAAGTACCGAATCCTTATCCCTCGATAAATCACCTTTCAAATATCCACAACTCTCCTCGAAACCTAGTACGAAATCTAAATCCTTTCTCTTTTCAACTAAATCTCCGATGAACTTGAATCCAGTCGGTACCTCGAAGAGCTGCACACCATTCTTCTCACACATCGGTACGACCATATTTGTAGAGACAATCGTCTTGACGAGCATACCCTTATCTCCACCAGACCTGACGTACTCGTCTATGAGCATATCACTCAATAATACGCCAACTTGGTTACCAGTAAGCCTTTGCCCTTTGAACACAACGCCGACACGATCAGCATCCGGGTCTGTAGCAAGGCCAAGTGGTACATCATATCGCTTCATGTACTCTTTTAACAACACCAGTGCACGTTCATCCTCTGGATTTGGCGTTTTCACAGTTGGAAAATTGCCATCTTGTACCATCTGCTCACTTACCTCAATTACCTCTGCACCAAGCTTTCTCAGAAGCACCGGAACGAACTTCGCACCAGTACCATGGAGTGGCGAATAGACAATTCTCAACCCATTGAGTGAAAAGCTCGAAGACGGGTCAACCACCTTTGCGACATCATCTATGTATTCTTCCAAAACACTTCTTGGGACAATATTGCATTTTTCCATGGCACTTATCGGTTCATTCCAAGCCTTTTCAACAAGCTTTGTAAGTTCGTCAGTTACCTCCGGTACTGCTTGGACACCATTCGATGTATACACCTTGTAGCCATTGTATTCAGGTGGATTGTGACTTGCCGTAATCACTATGCCAATATCCATTCCAAGTTTTCTCACACCGTAAGAGAGCACAGGCGTTGGTACAGGCTCTCCAAAGACCCAGACATCCATGTCCTCACCTGCAAAAACGGATGCAGTGAGTTTTGCAAATCTTTCTGAATTGTTTCTTGTATCGTATGCAATGAGTACTCGCTTCAGACCATTCATCTTCATGTACTCTGCAACACCCTTCGTTGTTACCGAAACGGTCTTATCATCAAATTCCCCTTCTTTCATCACACCTCTTATACCACCAGTACCAAACATAATCATACGTATTCCTCCCTTCTCAACGATTCAGTCAATACGAACAATGATATCACGAATAGGAAATAGAATGTATTCAATACCATCGCAATTTCAGTATTTCTCGAACTCATCAGTCGGAATACAACCGCTGCAAATGTTGTAATTGGTGGTTCTGCAAGCATAAGTGTCGCTGAAGTCTCACCAACCGATATGGCACAAGCATACACAAATGCGCTCAAAAGCTGAGTTTTCATGAGCGGGATAACAACTTTCCACAACACAGACCACATACCTGCACCATCGACCTTTGCAGCATCTATTATCGATTGTGGGATATTCCGCCAGCTCGATTCAATTATACCAAATGTTATCGGAAGTGTAATCAACGTATGAGTCAAAATAATCTTCAAAAGCACTGGAATATCCAACAAAACGTACGAAAATGCGATCGTAACCGAAGAGAGTGCAGCAGGGATGATCACCACGTAACTCAACTTCTTGCCCCTACTCGCATAATAACCTGCCACTAAGTTAATACATATACTCATCAAAGAGGCAGTAACGGAAATTATCACGGTGTAAAATACCATCGACTTGAGCGTTGTACCGGTTAGATACTCTATATCACCTGAGAAAAACTTATTGAAATTCATCATCGAAAAATTCCCGTAATAGTCGAGAAAACCTGAAAGGCCAGAGTACACAACTGGGATGAATATAAGGACGCTGCTAATTGCTATGAACACATATCCCCATTTGGGGAATTTTTCCAAATGCCTGTAGTAATTCCGTTCGTACGTACTTCTTCGAACAGATGTAAGAAGACCAATTATCGAGATAAAAAGCAACTGAAAGAGCATGAGAGAAGAGGCAGCCTTAAAATCGAACGTTATGCGTGAATACATGTATATTGCCACTTCAATCGTCGAGTATTTTATACCGCCCAGTATCATCACAACCGAAAAGCTCGTGAATGTATAGATGTAAGTGAGAAAGAACGCACGCAATATCGAAGGTACTAGCAAAGGAAATTCAACATTCTTCAACAGTTGCCGTCTATCCGCACCATCGATCTTCGCTGCCTCTATGATATGTCCATCCATCCCTTCCCATGCCTCCCCAACAATCCTGATGAAGAGCGGAAAATTGTAAAACACATGACCCAGTAGCACAGCTGTGAACGTGTAAAGAATCTGCGGAGATAGGCCAAACAAGTTCAGAAATTTCATATATATACCATTCTTACCAAACGTGAGGAAAAAACCAATCGACATAGTGATACCGGGCAACACAAAAGGCACACTCGACATCACTCTGAATATTCGTTTGACCGTTGGATGCATACGCGTCCTACCAAGCAAATAAGCACCGGGAAGACCAAGCAGCGCCGTGAGGACCGATGACAACAGCGCTTGAAAGATCGTAAACCTGATCTTCGATGCATTATCGATTATTGCATCCCATGAAAATCCACCAGAAAAATGAAGATTGAAGGCAAAAGGAATTATCAGCGCCAATATTATAAAGAAGATAGGTAACAATTCATAGAGCTTCATCTTGTATTTCATTCTTTCCTCCAAATGCCTTTCAGATGCCTTTTCAAAACACGATTATTCATTTTCACCATGTCTAATTCTCTTTATCCTTGATAATGTGTGGATACTTTGTTCCAATCCACCTGGCCTGTTGTGTCTAAGCCAAATCTCTTTGTATACGTTGATTACATCATCAAGCTGCTTTTCAAATTCTGTCCACTCATTGTCCGGGATGTTTCTGATATCGTCATATTTTAAGATAAACTCGATAGTTTTCAATCCAAGAAGTGCAAAATCAACGTTATTGAGTACCTGCTCGACTACGTCAGAGAGCGCATCGAAACGCACCAGTGACTTCACTTGCTTTGCTATTCCATTCACTTCTTCGATGCAACTTTCCACTCTTTGCACGTCTATGCTTGTCTTGTACTGCTTTGCACCATCCGCATAGAGGAACGCATAGAATTGCGGTGTGCCGTTCGGTGTGTAAAAGAGTTTTTCATGCACGTTACCGAGTGCGTACATGCATTCTGATATTGGTTGATCTGTTTGGAAGACGTGCATGTTGAGTGCATGGAGGAATTGTTCTTTCGGCATTTCGGTCACATTCCAACTGAGATGAGCACCGTAGCCAAAGCCAATCCAAGAAAATGGAAGATGCTGCGCGTGTCCGTTGTCTCCCCAGTCGGTTGTGAGGACGCCTATTGCACCGTAGCGTTTGCCGTTCGTAACTGCATTTGAGATGTTTGCCATTGCGTTGTTACTCCTGCCTACGAATGAATTCCAAGTCGATGTACCAGGACACACGTAGAACGAGTTGCCACTTGCTGAGTACAATCTGCACTTTTCTTCGTATGGATGATCTGCCTCGTATCCCCACACCATCGCTATCATATCCTTCGGTAGTTGAGGGATGAATTGTGGATAGTTCTCTATGATGTCGCCCCAGAACATGACAGTATCTTTGTGACGTTTTGCGAGATTGTAGACTTTCATGAGAAAATCGAAATAGACCTTCCCCTTGCCATAACGCTCGCATAATTCTTTCGATTTGCCCTGTCCCAGATCGATCGTCTCATCACACCCTATGTTCACTTTACTACTCTTGAAGTGTGGTAACAACTCGTCGAGGAGTTTACCAACGAACTCTACAGGCTTTTCATCTACAGGAGATATGGAGAATGGTAACGGAGTCCAACCACCCCAAGGTGAATCAAATCCGTTAGGTGCTTCCGCAAGTGACCTATACTCATCGTGGATGAGCCATTTGTCTAAGTGACCAAACGTGTTCTGGTTTGGTACAAGCTCTATGTACCTCTCAGCGCAGTACGCATCAATTTCCAATATCTCCTCGCTGGTAAACGGTGAATAATCTTTCCACACCTTCTCGTGTTCTCTATATGCAAACGTGTGCTCTATGTACAATTGAATTTGATTTATCTTCAGCTGTGCAAGTGTGTTAATCATATTCTTCATTGTTTCCATCTTTGGAATCCTGTCTCTGCTCACATCTATCAAGATACCCCTATTTGGAAAATCTGGAAAGTCGTCGATATAAAGCCGAGGTAACATTCTTCCATATTGCCTGAGAAGCTGGCGAAACGTTGCACATGCATAAAAAAGACCGGATTCATCGTGTGCAACGAGCACAATGTTATTGCCAATGTATATCCTATAGCCTTGAGGTTGTGGAACTACATCCGGGTTTATGAAGAGCTGAAAAAACTCATTACCTTTGTTGTATGTTGTAACATCGAGTTTTACGTTGTCATGTAGCGTTTCGTCGAGCATTAATTTGAATTGCTTCCCAAATTCATATTTTTTAGTAAATATGACAGCATGTGACGGTATACGAGTTGTACCATCAAAAACATCGATGCGTTTTGGTTGTGGCAATAAAATCGGCATACTCATTTTCTCTACCTCCATTCTAAGCATAAGATGTGGCCTTGCTAGCTTTGAAAGCCTTTTATCTATCAAGATATGAAAATCAAGCATCTTACAAGAATCTTAATCACGAGTTTTGAAAAATTGATGAAGAACTCAAAACAATGATACCATACATCGGTTTTGAAAACCAACATTGAAATCGATAATATATTCCTCAACATCATTATGGTATATAACATTCCTATTTCAAAGGGTCACGATGATTTTTCAAGTAATTGTTTGTAAAAAATAGATTTGTCTTGTTATCTGCTAATTCTTCTCAATTAGAAGCGTAATTGTCGATAAATGAGATTAACTCAATTTGCATTTTAATCCAAAAAAGTGTATCTTAAACTGTCTTAATATGAAAGATGATTCATATCTAATCTTATGTTGTGTTATGGGTATTTGGTTGGGGACAAGTTGTTATTTTGCAGTGTAACATTAACGATATTAATGTGGCAATCGATGCTTCTGATGCACAGTATAGTCTAAAGGTTGCAAGGTTGTTTGATCGCAAAAGTTCATGAATTTGAGTACAAATCTTGTTTAAGAATAGTTTATTTTTCTAAAATAGTGAGAGGTGATTCATTTATCATAATTTTATCATGATTAAAGGAGCGAGTTTGATGGAGAATGTTGGGATAATGGGATTGGGTGTTTACATTCCGGAGAATTTCATTTATGCAGACGAGATAGCAAGAAGAACGAACATTCCACAATGGGTAATCGAAGAGAAGTTTGGTGTGTTGAAAAAGCCTATTCCGGGGCCTCAAGATACAACTAGTTTTATGGGTATCCAAGCTGCAAAAGATGCGATAAACGATGCTGGGATAGATCCAAAGGAGATAGACTTGGTAATATGGAATGGTGCACAGCACAAGGATTATCCATGTTGGTTGGCAAGCTTGAAAGTCGCATATGAGTTAGGCGCAACGAACGCGTGGGGATTCGATTTGGAGGCTATGTGTGGTTCAATGATGGCAGGACTTGAGACTGCAAAGTCACTGATGTTGAAGAATGACAATTTGAATACGGTACTACTTGTAAGTGGATACAGAAATGGAGATTTAATAAACTACTCAGTTCCGGAAACTTCCTTTATGTTTGATTTGGGAGCAGGCGGCGCTGCGATAGTACTGAGAAAGGGTTTGAACAAGAATGTCGTTTTGGAATCTTCTTTCAAGGGCGATGGTTCTTTTTCTGAGCAATGCGTTGTCGAGGTGGGCGGTACGAAGAAGTGGCCGATGGAGCCGGAAGATGTCGAGAAGTACTATTTTACAGTCAGAAATTCTGAAGAATTCAAGAATAACCTAAATCAAAAGACAATGCCAAATTTCTATTGGGTTGTCAGAGACTCACTAAGAAAATCTGGATACAGCCAGGAAGATATAGGTTACCTTGCAATTTTACATTTCAAGAGATCTGCTCACAAAGCAGTACTGCAAGAGCTTGGTCTGAGAGAGGAACAAACTACGTATCTGGAAAATTACGGCCACCTTGGGCAAAACGATCAAGTTTTGTCCATGAAATTGGCATTGGCAGATGGAAAGCTGAAATCTGGTGATGTTGTGGTAATGGTAGGTGCGGGGCTTGGATTTGTTTGGGCAGCAACTACGGTCAAATGGGGCGAGGCTTGAAAATCAGTAATACCAAGAATATAGATAAACAACGACAAGGGAGGAGTTTGGAGATGTGGAAAGAAAAGTATAACGAAAAGCTAAGAACCATGGAAGATGCTATATTAAGCCTGCCGAAGAATGTTTCCGTTGTGGTCAGTATGGCGGCAGCCGAGGCACAAGGATTTTTAAAGAGTGTCCATCAATTCAAGGACCACTTTGAGAAGATAAAGATTATTACTTGCTTGGATACAGGCTATTATGATTTTTTCATGGGAAAAGAATATGAAGATACTTTTCAATTGCATACATGGTTTTTCTCTGACCCAACGAGGGTATATAGATATGATCATGGGATGAAGAATTTGGATTTCATCCCAAATAACTTGCATATGGCCGGAATGGATAAGGCAATGGCGGAAAAGGAAGAGGGAAATACTCTGGTCTTTTGGGGTACTGCAACGCCTATGCAAGAAAGAAGCGGATATTTCAACTTGGGCATTTCGAACGTGTACGAAAAAGACATGGCAGAAAATGCAGATATAGTGGTGATGGAAGTAAACGAAAAGATGCCTTTCGTACACGGTGACACAGAGTGGCATATAGACAACGTGGATATGATCGTAGAGTCCAGTTGGGATATTCCAGAAATCCCCATAGCTGAACCAAAAGAGGAAGAACGACGGATTGCTGAGCATATAGCTGATTTAATACCAGATGGTGCTACTTTGCAGATAGGCATAGGTGGAATTCCAAACGCTGTGGCAAAATTGCTTGAACACAAAAAAGATCTTGGAATCCATACGGAGATGCTGACAGAATCGATGATAGACCTCTTTGAAATGGGCGTTATAACTAACATGAGAAAGACACTTTGGAGAGGAAAATTCATCATAGCATTCGCTTTGGGAACGAAGAGGATGTACGATTTCATAGACAACAATCAAGGAGTCTTTGAACTCAGAGGAAGATATGTGAATGATCCATACGTTGTGGCCCAAAATGACAACATGGTAAGTTTGAATACTGCAATCTCCGTAGATTTAACGGGGCAAGTTGTCTCTGAAGCAATTGGCACAAAGCAATATTCCGGGACAGGTGGTCAACTCGATACGCACAGAGGCGCAATAATGAGTAAGAATGGCAAGGGAATAATAGCACTCCGCTCCACAGCCAAACGGGGCAGCGTATCGACGATAGTGCCTATGCTCGAGCAAGGCTCACCAGTGACTATACCAAGGCAAGACTTAGACTACGTTGTCACAGAATGGGGAATTGCGCATTTAAGGGGTAGAAGTGCAGGGGAGAGGGCTAAGAAATTGATAGCCATTGCTCATCCAGATTTCAGGAAAGAGTTGGAGAAAGAAGCCGTAAGGCTAGGGCTTATGTAACCTAGTTTCACAAGAAGTGACGGTTGGTAAGCGGTTAACAAAAACTCAGTAGAGGCGAAGGGAGGTGAGGGGATGAAAAGGAGTGCAGTATTAGTTATGTGTCTGGCTGTTTTGTTTTCCATAGCTTTCGCAGCAGAGCCGATAAAGATTGGCGCCGTTAGTCCTCTTGGAGACATCACAGGCAAGGAATCGACTAGGGCCATGCAACTTGCTGTCAAGGAAATAAACGATGCGGGCGGTGTGTTGGGAAGACCTTTACAGTTGATAATAATGGACGATGAAATGAAACCACCATCGGGGGCAGCAGCTATTGACAAGTTGGCAACAGTAGATAAAGTCGATTTCTTTGTAGGTGGTATGGGAAGTGGTGTACACTTGGCCGAGATACCAGCTCTGAAGAAATATCAAAAAGTAACCGTTTGGATAGGAGCTGCTGACCATAACTGCGAAAATGCTGTTGGGGCAGATGCAGATTGGTACTTCCATTTACATCCCTGGGACTATCAACAAGGTGAAGGTTACGGTATAGCTTGGACCGAGATAGCAAAGGCGTACAACATCAAGATCGAAAAGGTATTCCTTGCTTACGAAGAAGGTGCATTCGGAACAGGTTCTTACACGACGTACGTAGACTTCTTTAACCAAGCAAAAAAGGGACAAGGCTCGTGGGCCGCAGTAATGAAACAGTTCGTCGGTGCATCGTTCAAGAGTGCATCACTCGGCGGCGGAGATTACAGAGCAGTATTGAACCAAGCTAAGTCATTTAACCCTGATCTGTTTGTATGGGCAGGCTACGATGCAGATGCAATACCAATAGTTGCTCAAGCAAAGGAAGTCAATTTCACACCGAAGTTGTTCGTAGGAGCGCCTCCGGGCTGGCCTGCAAATTATGGAAAGAACCCTCTAGCTGAGAACGTAATCCTCTACGGTATGTGGTCACCAACGTTGAGCGATGTTAGTCCAGCTGCAGAGCGTTTCTTCAATGCGTACGTAAAGATGTACGGTGAAGAACCTACGGGTTATTTTGCTCCACTTGGTTACATAAACATCTACTTCTTGGCAGAAGGTATAAAGAAGGCAGGGTCTTTGGACAAGGACGCTGTAATCAAAGCATTAGAAACAGTACAGTTTAAGGATACAGCCCTTGGTGAACCATTGAAGATTACTCCAAGTAGGGTAATAAAACATCAAGGATTCAAGTATCAAAAGATTTTGCAGTGGCAAAATGGAAAACAACAGGTCATTTGGCCGCTTGATTTAGCAACTGCTAAATTAGTGTACCCATTCTCATTCAAGAAATAGAACACGCTAAATTTCTTCATCGAAAACGGGGTGGAGGGTCATTCCTTCCCCCGTTTCATTTGAGATAGTACATATTTGTGGAGGTGAAAATAGTGAATGCCAAGCCTTTTCATCTTAATAGAACTCTACTGATCTTGATAATACTTCTTGTAGTAATTGCCATCTGGAAACCTGTAGCCTTGATCTATGGATTGCAGAGAGGTGGATTGTACGCACTGATAGCCTTACCTTTAGCTTTGATACTTGGCATTATAGGTATACTGAACTTGGGGCACGGTGATTTTTTAACGCTGGCCATGTACATAGGATACTTGCTCTTCGAAAATCTAAAGATAGACCCTCTGCTATCGATGATTCCTTTGTTTTTCATATTCCTTGCATTGGGCATGGGCATTTACATGCTTACAATCAAATATGTGTTGAAATCTGGTGAGTTAAACCAATTGATTTTGACGTTTGGAATATCGATGGTGATCATCCAAATGGCAGAGCTGATTTGGACGACACGTCCAAGGAATCTGTACGTCCCGTATGCATCTTCTTCCGTGTCATTTCTGGATTTTTCCGTTGGAACATACGAATTTCTTTATCCTGCCTTGGCGATTGGCGTGCTAGTTGCATTAAGACTGTTTTTGAAAAAGACTAAACTAGGTCAAGCAGCAACTGCAGTTGGTCAAAATCCAAGAGGTGCAGAGATAGTTGGCATCGATACAAATCGCGTGTATTTTACTGTTTTCAGTATCTCGATTGGCATTTTAGGAATAGCTGCTGGCGTGATGCTTCCAAGGACTTCTGTCTTTCCTTTGACAGGTAGTCCATACACCTTAAAATCATTTGCCCTCGTGGCAATGGCGGGCCTTGGAAATTTGAATGGCATACTGGTTGGTGGTATTGCCTTGGGAATTGCAGAGGCCGTAATTCAGTCTATACCTGGATATGGCGGCTGGTCAGATTTGGTGTTTTTTGGGGTATTGCTAACTGTCATACTAACACGTGCATATAGGAGGTCGGAGTCATGAAAAATCGAATTGGTTTGACAATCGCTGTTGCAGGTTTGTTATCTATCATGATATCCTTACCTTATTATTCCGGAGCCTATTTTCTCTCAGTTACGATGACGATCCTTCTAAACATGACGTTAGCAGTGAGCTGGGATATGATGCTGAGGACGGGGCAGCTATCTTTTGGTATAGCCGGATTTTTTGGTATAGGCTCGTATGTTTCCATAGTTGCTGTTTCGAACTTTGGCATAAACAACGTTGTCAGTATATTCTTGGCTGCAGCGTCTGTTGCGGTGATAGCGTTGGCGCTTGCGTTCGCAATTCTGAAACTTCGTGGAATATATTTTGCGATAACGACACTTGCGTTAACTATGGTCTTTTCAGTCATCGTAAGAAACATGCCTACGTTAACCGGCGGTTCCGGTGGAAAAGTGTTGTACAATACCATCTTCAATGGAGATACAACAAAGATATATTGGTTAATTCTCACAATGACGCTATTTACGATATTCCTCTCGATTGCATTTGAGAAAACACGGGTCCATTATGCGATAAGCTCGATACGAAATGACGAAATAGTGGCAAAATCCAGTGGTATAAATGTATTCAAGTACCTTACAATATTGTTTGTGATAACCGCTATGATTCAAGGTGTTGCAGGCGCCATTTACACTCAACAGTATGGTTTCGCATATCCGGAGACAGCATTTTCTTTGGACTTTCTCATGTTACCAATGGCAATGGCACTAGTTGGTGGAATCTACTCAACGTGGGGTTCTGTAATCGGCTCTGTAGTTTTAGGTCTTGTTGCAGAGTATCTTAGACTGGTAATGCCACATGGTAGCAGAATCATATACGGTATAATCGTGATTTTGATAATAATGTTCCTGCCAAAAGGAATCTATGGCACAATTGAGAATAGACTGAGAGCTACGAGGAGTGGTGCGAGAGAATGATCTTCGAAGACAATCCCTGTTTAAGATAAAGTGGAAAGCGCAGGTAGTTATATAATCTGCAATTCATGGGAGGGAAACTTTATGCCGATGTTGGAAACCAAACATTTGACTAAGAGATTTGGAGGACTTGTAGCAGTCGACGATGTAAGTTTGAAGATAGACGAAAGGGAAATACTTGGAATAATAGGTCCAAATGGTGCTGGTAAGACGACGCTAGTTAGCCTGATATCTGGTCTGATTTATCCCACGCAAGGCGAGATCATATTCAATGGGAAAAATGTCGAAAAATTGCCCGAATTTGAAAGAAGTAGAATGGGACTCGCAAGAACATTTCAACTGGTAAGACCTCTTCAACAATTCACAGGGCTTGAGAATATCATGGTGGGCGCACTCTTTGCCGCAGGAGAGAGTCTTAAAAAGGCAAGAGAATCTGCAAACGAAGTGTGCGATCTTTTAGAATTTGATCGGAGAAATTTGCACATAGACAAGCTCACCGTTCTCGACTTGAAAAAAATCGAAATTGGTAGGGCGTTGGCGTCAAGACCAAAGATATTGTTCTTAGACGAGGTCATGGCTGGGCTCAATTCAGATGAAACGTGGCAGATGATTTCACTCATAAAAAAGCTGAGAAACAGTGGTATAACGATAGTCATAATAGAGCACATCATGGGAGTAATTAAGGAGTTAACTGATAGAGTTGTCGTGCTAGATTCCGGTAAAGTCATAGCTGAAGGACTTTACACAGAAGTTTCAAAGAATCCCAAGGTTATCTCAGCATACTTAGGGGAGGAAGAATGATGCTGAAAATAGAAAACTTAAATGTAAAATATGGAAAGATTCAAGTTATCTGGGACTTGTCTATGTCGATCGGAAACAATGAAGCAGTTGGCATATTTGGACCGAATGGTGCTGGTAAGACAACTTTGATAAATACCGTGATTGGATTTTTGAAACCAGAATCTGGTAAGATAATATTTGAAGATAATTCACTCATAGGACTTAAAACCCACGAAATAGCAAGACGGGGCATTTCTGTGGTACCACAAGAAAGAGAACTCTTCCCATTCATGACGGTCGAAGAGAATTTGAAGCTGGGCGCAGCATACATACCACATGCACTGAATAAAGTAGACGAGAACTTAGAACTTGTTTTTGGAATCTTTCCCATACTCAAAGAAAGACTAAAGCAGCAAGCTGGTACACTAAGTGGTGGACAGCAAAGGATGTTGGCAGTTGGTAGGGCATTGATGGGAAGTCCAAAACTGCTCATACTCGATGAGCCTTCACTGGGATTGCAACCATCGCTTGTCATAGAATTATTCCAAAAATTGAAAGAGATCAAGAAACTAGGTGTCTCGGTACTACTAACTGAACAAAATGTGAAGCAAGGACTCAAGGTAATTGATAGAGGATATGTACTGGAGAATGGAAGGATAGCGATGGAAGAGACGTCTCAAAAATTGGCCAGTAGTCCACACATTCAAAAATCTTACTTGGGCGTCTGAAATAGTTTTCGTAAGTTGAGCAAGGCTGAAGAAACAAGAAAGGGGATGTACGTATGCCTACATTGAATATCGACAAAGAGATAGAAATATACTACGAGCTCTCTGGAAATCTGGAATCGAAAGAGACCGTTGTATTTCTTAATGGAGTCATGGCCTCTGTGAGCAGTTGGAGGCAATTCACTCCTGCGTTCGAGAAATTTGGATATAAAATTCTCCTATTTGACTTCAAAGGTCAAGTGAAATCCAGCAAACCTCAAGGGCCATATACTTTTGCAGAGCATGCATACGAACTGAAGACACTTTTGGATTTTCTAAATATCGATGAAGTGAATTTGATAGGCACATCGTACGGTGGAGAAGCCGCTTTGAAGTTTGCAATACTCTTCCCAAATTATGTAAAGAATATGGTGATCATCGATTCTGTAAGTGAATTGGACGAGGTGTTGAGATTTTTCATAAAAAGCTGGATAGACCTTGCTCAATCTGGTGATGGAGAAAAATTCTTCTATGGTATCATGCCGACAATCTATAGCGATTCTTACATAAGGACACACTTTGAGGAGTTGGTGAAGAGGGCCGAAGGAACTGCCTCAATGCCGAAAGATTACTTTATCGGGCAAGTTTATCTATACGAGACGTTTCTGAACGATGTTTACATGACAAACGAGCTCAACAAGATACAATGTCCGACAGCCATCGTCTGTGGAGAAAAGGATATCTTGAAGCCAAGGAAATTTTCAGAAATCATTGCCAACAACATCTCGAATTCGGAATTGACAATTATTCCAGACTGTGGCCACGTGGCTATATTCGAAAAGCCACAAGAACTACTCTCACTTTCATTAGGATTTCTATTGAAAAACAGGTGACAGAAGTTATTGCGAATGGGGGAGTCAGAATGTCGTTTAAGAGTATTCGTGGGCGCATAGTATTTATCGTTATGGTTATATATATTCTATTTGGTTTGTCAATTGCTTTCAATGTATATTCACTCTTCAATTCCAACAAGGGATTGGAGAAGTATAAGCTCATGGCAGACGATGTGAATTTATTCTCGCAAGCTGAGTCAAATCTGTCTCAAGCAGCTTTGTCTCTAAGCTCATACATCAAAGATTTTGACAAACAGATGGAGAGTGAATTCATAAAGAACATTGAAAATGTTAGTGCAAGCCTTTCCAAACTCTCCAATTATGATTTGAGCCGATTCAATGCCTCACTGGCTAACTATCGCGCTCTTTTCGACAATTTAGTCTCTTCAAATGATTCAAAAAAGAGCCTTATCCAGAACTTCTCATCACTTGGCACTGAGTTAGAAAACAGTGTGAATAATTTCATAGAGCTGAGCCAACAGGCAGGAAATACAACACTGCCCATATATGCTCAAAGAATTTTGGAAATAAAGAACACAATTCTTGACCTTTCCTCAAAGTACTTCTCTTCCTTCTCCGAAGGAGATAGAGATAACGTTCTCAAGGAGTTTGAAAACTTGGAACTGCAACTTTCAACACTGAAGTACAGCATCGTTGAAGAAGAATTGAATGATCCTTTCAATGCTTTGAACGATTCAGTCGCAAAATTCAAGGATGTTTTCAACCAAATTGTTCAGATGACCGAATCTGAAGGTCCAATAATTCAGCAGATGGAAGAGATTAGAGTAGCATTGATGAATATGTTAGAGAGCCAGTTGGCTAAACTGAGAACAGAGCAAAACACGCTTGGCCCAAGCTTGGTGAGAGAAAACAACAGTGCAGTACTCTTAACCCTTGCATTGGCAATAGTTGCATTTGGTGTATCTTTGGTCATGATTGCATATCTGATAAGGAGTATAACGAAACCCTTATCAGAATTCGAGAACGGGATAAATCAATTCAAAGAAGGAGATTTGACAGTTAACTTTGAAAGCAAGAATAGGGATGAGATAGGGCAGATGGCTAACGCATTGTCAGCAATGAGTGAGGAACTGAGAAAATCTATTGGTTCGATAAAGGATGTGGCTCAAAAGATACAGGATGCATCGATAGAATTGTCAAGGGCAGCTCAAGAAAGCAGAGAAAATTCCGAAATACTTAGAGCACAGATGGATACGATACAGAAAAATGCGGAAGAAACTGCAGCAAATGGAGAGGAAGTAACAGCCGGTGTAAACGAAGTAGCAAGAGCGGCTGAAGGGATTTCTCAAGATGCACAGAGGCTGAACGAAGAAGCTGAAAAAACAAATAAAGCGGCTGAAGAAGGGAGTCAGATAATACTAAACATAAGCGAGTCGGTAAAGATAGCCGTAGAACAAACAGAACACAGTCAAGAAGAGGTAAGAACACTTGCGGAAAACGTCAAAAATGTACAGAACATTGTAGAAACGATAAATTCAATAACGGAGCAGACAAATCTGTTAGCACTGAATGCAGCGATAGAGGCCGCAAGGGCAGGAGAAGCAGGAAAGGGCTTTGCCGTAGTGGCAGATGAAATACGAAAACTATCAGAAGAATCTAGGAATGCGACGTATGAAATAAGCCAGATATTGGCAACTATTACTCAGGGAACGAGTAAGGTTAATGAGTCCACAAGCAAAGTGGTAGGAACAATAGAAGAAATAAACAAAGGCATGGATGGTGTACTGAGCGCTTTTGAAAATATAAAGGAAAGAATACTCAAGATGAACCAAGGCATAGAGAATATGAGTGCAAGTGCCGAGGAACAAAGTACAAGTGCCCAAGAAATAAGTCTAACTATGGATAGAGTTGCCAAGGCGATTACAGAGATAAGCCAGCAATTGGAAAATTCAAGAAAAGTGATAGAAAAGCAGCTCAATCAATCAGTACAGACCAGTAATGATGCGAGAGAATTGAGCGAGATATCTGAAGAACTAAAAAGGCTCACTGAACGTTACAAGATATAGAAAATGTGAGGTTTTCTGGGACCCCACAAATACGAAATATTATGAAAAGCAAATTTAATCTATTATTTCTTGAACTCACGACGCTTGTGTGATAGATTTTTTATGTTGGCAAACACAAGCGTGTAGTCGTGGGGGGTAAGAAAAATGGAAAAACAGACGGTTGTTGTGATAGACTTTGGGTCACAATACACTCAACTCATCTTAAGGCGCATTAGAGAACTTGGCTTTTATAGCGAGCTTGTACCGTACGATGAAAAAGAGGAAAACATTACCAAGCTCCAGCCCGTTGCATTCATCCTATCAGGTGGCCCATCAAGTGTCTACGATGAGGCCTCTCCAAAAATTCCAGAATATGTTTTTAAGAGTGAACTTCCTACATTAGGCATATGCTATGGACTCCAAGCCCTTGTTCATCAACTTGGTGGACATGTTGAAAAATCACTGCATAGAGAATTCGGACCTGCAAAGCTCTTTATCAAAAGGCACGTTGATATATTCGATGGTCTACCAGAAGAATTCACAGTCTGGATGAGCCATTCCGATAGAGTTGAGAGATTGCCTGATGGTTTTGAAACCATTGCCACAAGTGAAAATTCACCATATGCAGCTATTAGAAGTATCGACAATAGATATTACGGTGTGCAATTTCATCCAGAAGTTGTTCACACGCAGAATGGAAAGGAAATATTGAGAAATTTCCTAGAAAAAGTGGCAGGTCTTAGGCCAAACTGGTCTATGCAGAACTTTGCACAACGCATGATAGAAGAATTGAAAGAAAAGATAAAAGATGGAAAAGTGATACTTGGACTATCCGGTGGTGTTGATTCTTCCGTCGTTGCAATGCTACTACATAGAGCGGTTCCAGATAGATTTATTCCCATATTCGTAGATACAGGTTTGCTCAGAAAAGACGAGGGAAAGGATGTTATAGAACAGTTCGAAGCGATAGGTATGAAGATTCACTATGTAGATGCTTCTGATAAGTTCTTTAACGTTCTTGACGGTATAGAAGACCCGGAAGAGAAGAGAAAGAGAATTGGTCACATGTTCATAGATGTGTTCTATGAAGAATCGATGAAGTTGAAAGAGGAATTCGGTGATATAAGGTACTTGGCACAAGGTACACTTTATCCAGACGTAATCGAGAGTAAAGTTGCGGAGAGAAAGGCTGGTGCAAAGATAAAAACGCACCACAACGTTGGCGGGCTGCCTGAGAATATGCCATTTGAAATCATAGAGCCACTGAGATATCTATTTAAAGACGAAGTCAGAGCGCTTGGTAGAGAGTTAGGATTGCCGGAAAATATACTTGGCCGTCACCCATTCCCGGGACCGGGACTTGCCGTGAGAATCATCGGTGCAGTAGACAGGCAATCGGTAGACATCTTGCAAAATGCAGATGCCATATTCATACAAGAACTCAAAAGATGGCAACTGTACGATAAAGTGTGGCAAGCATTTGCAGTCTTGTTGCCTGTGAAGAGTGTTGGTGTGATGGGTGATTACAGAACATACGAAAATGTTGTAGCACTCAGAGCGGTCACGAGTGAAGATGGCATGACAGCAGATTGGGCAAAGCTACCGCATGAATTTCTGAACCACGTTGCAAAGAGGATAGTCAATGAGATAAAAGGCATCAACAGAGTTGTGTACGATATAACCTCAAAACCACCCGCTACTATCGAGTGGGAATAGGATTCCGAAGAAGGATCATCGTGACATCGTCCGACTGAACTGGTGATTTTCTGAGTTTGAGCGTTTTAAGATATATGCTACTCAGATTGTCATCTTTCGAGACTATCTTTGCCAGTCCTTCGGAGCCGAGCATACCATCTTTCGTCTCAAGCTCGCTTATTCCATCTGTGTAGATGAACAAAGGGCCATCGTTCAAATCGTATACGTTCACAACATCGTCGGAATATTCTTCTGAAAAACCGAACCCAACAGGTATAACATTGTTCGTTTCGAGCACCTGCGATGTTGCGATGTTTATCGGTGAAGGATGACCTATATCTATGAACTTGTACTTTGAGCCTTCAAGTTTTCCGATAATCCCAGTGAAATAAAGTCCTTCAAGTTGATACTTTGTCAATTCGTTCTCTATCAAGAATGGTATGTTATTTATATGTGGTTCGTATGCAATGACGGTATCTACAACCGTTCTTAGTAGCATAGAAATAAGCGATGCGGCTACACCATGCCCGCTGATGTCTATAATGCCAATCCAAGGGAAATTGTAATAAATCATATCGCCACCGAGGCCTGCAGATGGACGGTAAAAAAATTCGATGTGTTCTTCATCCTTGGGTACAAATGCCTGCTGTATCTTTATCGCTAACGACATGTCCTTGTCGGCATTCTCGGCGTCCGTAAACAGTTCTATACCACCGAGTACCTCGTCATCTTCTGTCTTGATTGGAAGGCCAAATATGGAAAATGGTTTACGCTTACCAGATTTGGTCAATCCATAAACTGAAAATGGCAATTGAACCGGTGAACCATTTTTCATCGATTGGTAAAGCGGACATAGGTCAGTTGAACAAAGTGGAATTCCTGTTTTATCTACGTGATTCAATACTTGCTCTGCACAACGCTTGCCAACCACTTCTTGTGGCATGTATCCCGTTAATTCACGTGCCGCTCTATTCCAAAATACGATTGTTCTTGCTCTATTTACTACATAAGCGGGCATCGATATATCATCAAGGAATTCAAGTGAGTTTTTCTCCTTCAGATATTCAGTTAGTGTTTGATTTACCAAGTCTTATCACATCCTTTCTGTTTGCCTCTTTGTCTCATTGTGAATTTGTAGACACTTCTGTGTTGAACAATTGTGGAATTTGCCCAACGTACTTTTCGTATGCCTCATGTGAATACAACATCTCTTTTGTCAATTTAAAAGCCTCAACATCCACAGAGTTGTTACCCTCAATAGACACCAAAAAATCATCCCATTTTTGTGCATCTATTTCCGCCTTCTCCGTGGGCATCACGACATAAACTCTCGTGTTTGGCAGTATCCTCCAAAATTCGTCTATGTACAGTGTTGGACTTGTTGCATCGATGTTGCCAATGCACCGACCAATTTGATTTTCCGCAATGAAAAATAGAATAGTCCTCTGCGGTGTATAAAAACAGCTTTGGTCTACAAGAAAGTACACATCACCTTTCAACCTATTCTCACTTGGCGAGATTGGTATTTGCTCTGCTAATACGATGCTATCTTTGTATCTTCTGTACATCGATGGATAAAGATTCTTCGGTTCATCTATCAAATACGAAAGGATCGTTGTCACCACTGTATCGTCACCATCGTCCGCATATCTGAGGTCGAAAAACGTTCTAGACCCTTCGGAAGAAGTTCTTGCAACTTCATCGAGCTGCTCGGTTACAGACTGCATCTGTTTCTTATCTTCAATGGAGAACGCATTTATCTTTACGAACGTATCTGCACCTTTTGAAAACACGAGAATAGGATTTGTATACTTGATATCCTTTTGCGTCGTTTTTACATATGATACACGCTGGGCGTACGAATCTGGCATCATATACGTCAGCTGGACACTATTTGCGTCGATTATCACCGGATACGTATAAAGTAGCTTATCGACAAAAGAGTACTCCTGCTTGTATTCATCTAACGTTGGGAAAAGCTTGCCATATTTTTCAATTATCTGATCAATCGGATATCCGTTTATGGTCAATATCTTTGCACCTACGGGTACCTCGCACTCACTCTCAACAACAATTACTTCATTGTCAATGTACTTGAACTTCAGCGGAAGCCTTCCATCTTTCTTCTTGAGTGGGAATTCGATCCTTGTAACACCATCTTTCAACGTAGATAACATAGGTGCTATGCTTAGCGCAAAATCATACGTTGATAAGCGTTTGTCGAACGCAGCAGTCTGGTCTTGGAATTGTCTGCGCAATGTGATATCGGCAAGGTCTATATGCCTATCACCAACGTATTCCTTTATTACTCCAAGGTCTACGAGAAGTGAATAAGGCGAGTATCTGAAGTGCTCGTAAACATACATGGCAAGCAAACCAACCACAACTACACCAATTATGAACCATACAGTAAAGTTATTCATCTTCATGGATGTACCGCCCCCATCGATGTTTATTTTTCAGTACATATACATTATAGCACCAACGGTGAAAGAAGTATAACGTTAACGGCATCGTAAAATGGTATAATTGTATATGACTCACAACACACAATATAAAACACGGGAGGGAATGCGGATGTCCAATAACGGTGATTTCGATACTTTTCAAGAACGGTTAGGTACAGACTGCGTAAAATGGGATATGATAGTCAAACTCTACGGTGACGATGTACTGCCCATGTGGGTAGCAGATATGGACTTTCCAACATCTCCAAAGATCGTTGAACGACTCAAAAAGCGCGTCGAACATGGATTTTTCGGCTACACATTCAGATCAGATGAGTATTACGACGCAATAATCGATTGGTACAAGCTTCGATATGGCATGAATGTAGATAGAACTTGGATCGTTGATGGCCCCGGTGTTGTACCGATGCTCTCTTTCTTCGTCAACCTTTTCTCTCAGCCGGGTGATAAAGTGATTATACAACCTCCGATATACCCGCCATTCTTCAAAGTAGTTGAGAATAACGGCAGAAGGGTCATCGAAAATAGACTCGTGAAAAAAGATGGGAAGTGGCAGATGGACCTTGAATCTTTGGAAAAGTTAATCGATGAACGCACAAAGATGATCATACTGTCCAATCCACACAATCCAGTTGGTAGAGTATGGACGCACGAAGAGCTCGAAAAGTTGTACGAAATAACGCAAAAACATGGAATAATGGTAATTTCGGATGAGATACATGCTGATTTGATCTACAATCCACATCGATTTGTCAGCTTTTTAAATGTTGGACAAAGAAATGTTGTGGTATTGAACTCACCTGGAAAGACGTTCAACATAGCCGGGCTCACGAATTCGTACGGTATCATACCTGATGAGAAGATAAGAGCGGCATACAAAGTCTATTTGGAAAACATGGAACTCAATTCGACGAACGTCTTAAGTGTTGAAGCGTTGAAGGAGGCTTATAAATGCAGTGACTGGGTTGATGAATTGATGACATACTTACAGGCAAATAGAGACTTTGCTTACCAGTACATTACGTCTAACATGCCACTTTTGAAACCTGAATTGCCAGAAGGTACGTACCTCATGTGGATCGACTGCTCAACGGCGAGGTTGGACAAACCTCAGCAGTTTTTCTTAGATAAAGCGAGGGTGTACTTGAACGATGGTGCAGATTTTGGTGATGGAAAGTGCGTGAGATTGAATTTTGCATGCCCAAGAACATTACTTCAAGAAGGTCTAGAGAGAATGAAGAAGGCATACGACAATGCGATAACAATCGAGCACTTCGAGATGTCAGATATACGATTCAAACAGTGCATGCTAATCAGAGAAATGGTCTTCATAATCGGGCAGAACATAGAACGCGAGATAGAACTCGATGGAAAAGATGAAGAAGCTCTGCACTTTTTGCTCAAACACTTCAGCATGCCAATCGCAACGGCACGTGCAAGGCAGATAGAAGATGGCGTTTGGAAGATAGAACGCGTTGCTGTACTCAAAGAGTATCGAGCTTATGGATACGGTAAGCACATAATGGAAGACATAGAGCACATGTTGAAAGAGAAAGGTGCTAAAAAATATGTGCTAAATGCTCAAATTCAAGTTCAAGGTTTCTATGAAAAGCTCGGATATACGGTAGTAAGCGACGTGTTCGAAGAAGCAGGCATACCGCACGTGAAGATGGAGAAGGTGGTAGTGTAGATGGACAGCCATATCTTAGGCACTTTGCTCGTCTTCATACTTCTTTCACTGGTTGTAACTTGCTTTGCAGACGCACCACAAAATATAAGTTTTTCATTGACTTTTTCACCCATCGATGAAGTTAAGGCAGATGTCGTTAGTTTGAGATTAGAAGATGCATTCCTCTATGCATTACCTACGTTTCTTATCGATGATACAGTGAGAAAGATAGTACCCAAAAGCGACTTCCTTGGCTTTCTGAACGACTTTGAAAATGTTCATTTCACTGCAATGGCGTTGCTAACTGCTGCAGTTATATATCCATTCGACAGTTACACCGCATTCACAGTACTTGAGAGTTTCTCCGTGACTGCAGCAATCACCGGAGCTATCAAATATCTCATTGGCAGGGCAAGACCTTACCAAAACGTCGGGCCATACCACCTCACATTCCTATCGACCAATTATGATTTTCAGTCTTTTCCATCCGGTCATAGCGCACTTGCTTGGTCGATATTTAAACCAGTGGCAGAAAGATTTGGAGATTACTGGTACATCGTTCCAGCTGTCTTTTCTGCACAAAGACTGTGGGCAGACCAACATTGGCTATCCGATGTGGTCTACGGTGGATTGATAGGCTGGTCGGTAGGAAGTACGTTCGAGACAAATAGGAACGGGGAATGATGATTCTGCAAGAGGGATTCTATGATGGGAGTTTTTTCACCGTCGTAATTTACAAGGCAGTTGGGAAAAATGCCGGAAAAATGCCGGAAAAATGCCGGAGAAATGCCGGAAAAATGCCGGAGAAATGCCGGAGAAATGCCGGAAACTGCCGGAGGAACATTTGGATGAGGACAAAAAGCAGATATTAGATTATCTAAAAGAAAAAGGGAAAATCAGGAGAAAGGATATCGAAGAAATTTTGAATCTCAAGGAACGCGGGGCAAGGAGTATTTTGAAAGAAATGGTCGATGATGGACTACTCGAAAGGCGTGGTAGTGGAACTAACACGTATTACGTTAGAAAATTGTCAAGAGACACTTGAATTTCTTCATGTTTAATTCATGAGTAATCTGGCAATTCAAAAAGCCCCCAAAAAGGGGGCTTTTAAAAAGCTTTAAATCATCAATATACTAAATTGAATTACTCAGCACTTCCAAATACTGTCCACCAACCACCTGTATTATCAGAAATAAGAGTTGCTTGACCATCCTTTGGTATTGCACCACTAACTGGGATCTTGTAACCATTTAGTGTTACTGTTCCTTCGATTGTAATATCATTTGCTGCCGGTTCGCTTAGCCAAACGAAGAGATCAAATAACCCAGAATTTTCTGAGAAATCCTTCTCAGTTGTCGAGTAAACACAAGTTGCTGGATCAGAAATTGAAAGGAGAGGAATGAGCTCTATCTCTGCTCCATCCAGCTGTGTACCAAATTCAACCTTAAATTGGGAGTTAAATGCATAAGTCTTTGTTGCGTCAGTTGTAAGGGTAACTAATTCTGTGACTTGCCTTTCTTCTTCCATTCTATGATTTATTGCAAATCCACGTGGTGTGCTTCCACCACCATTGTCAGCAAGTACTCTGTCGTAACTGTCTGGACCACCGATGATGAGTTCGTACTTTCCAGCATCGATGTTGGAGAAATGTGCAATACCATAGTCATTTGTCTTTGCATAATAGCTTGTACCTGCATTATCAACACGTTTCATTGTTACGAAGACCGTTGGTACTCCCCAATCACCATATGCATCTGTTACTTCAATGTTGTATGTAAGTCCACCTGTTGTTGGCAGTGCTGCCTTAAATGCATTTTTCAGATTTATCAAGCCATATCCAGAGTTATGATCCCATCCTGTTGTATCATCGATATCGACAGCCGTTTGTTGAAGCAGTTGTCTGATTTGCCATGGTTTCGCATTTGGATATTTCTGCAGTAACAATGCTACAGAACCAGTGACGTGTGGACATGCCATCGATGTACCATCGTAGTAATCGTACGTTCCACCATTTTCAGCTGAAACGACTGTATATCCTTCTGCACCTAACGATTCGTCTAGTGGCACTGTTGAAAGAATCTTTACTCCAGGTGCTCCAACTGCAATGCCATCACTGCGGCTTGAAAACAGCGTTGTTTTGTACTTTCGAACATCGCCCTCTACATTGTACTCTACAGCTGCAACTTCTATTATTCCAGGATATCCTGCTGGATAAAGCATATGTTGATCAGTATGGTCGTTACCTGCAGATACCATGACCACGACGTCGTTATCTAATGCATAGTCAAATGCAGCTTTTAGCGTCTGGCTGTATCCCCAGCCGCCCCAAGAATTGTTCATTGCTTTTGCACCATTGTCTACAGCCCAAACTATACCTGCTGCTACGTAATCATCACCAACAAATCCGTTTCCACCGACAAGCTCTGGATCATCGAATATAACAATTGGCATTATTTTTGCATTTGGTGCTATGCCAACTATACCTTTACCATCAGCTTTTGCAGCAATTGTTCCAGCAACGTGAGTACCATGTGCACCACCATAAGATGAATCAGTACCTTCTGGAAGTTCTTCATCAGTCGCTGGCCTGTAGCCTGCTATAACTTGACCTTGAAGGTCTGGATGCGTTCCATCTACACCGGTATCTATCACTGCAACGATAACTCCTGTGCCACTTGCTTCTGGCCAAACTTCAGCAGCACCAATTGCTTCAATTCCCCACAAAGATTGGCTGAATTCTTCAGAACCCCTTAAAGAAGTCCCTGAAAGAGTTTTTATACCATTCTTGGAAGATTGAATAGTCGAGTTATCAACAGGCATTGGTTCTATGAGTTCTCTTTTGTAGCTTGGTTCGACGTATTTCAGCCCCTGAATGTCTGCTTTTCGGATCTTTTCATATGCTTGTTCAACCGTCCCATTGAAACTAATAGAAATCATACTTATCTCTGGAAGGTCAACAACAACATTACCATTTAGAAGTTCTGCAACTTTCAATGCAGATGCTCTGTTTGTATAACCAACAAGTATCTTACCTTCGGTATATTGCCCAGCTTTTAAATCACCAAAAATTGTCAAGTTTTTCACTGTTTTAGTACTATTTGTCACATTTGAGTTATTGCTATTTGTAGGTGCGACCTTTTGTGTACAAGATACGAAGACAAAAAGAGAAATTAGTATTGCTAAGAAGATAAAAGTAAGTCGCTTCATCATGTATCCCCCCTTCCTCAATTACTACCCGTGGTGAATGTGTTGTATACCTCTGGGTCTATAGCATACGGTGTTAGATTTGGTACTACATCTGTGTGTACCGAGTAAGCAATTGACTTGAACTTCTTTGTTAAATCTGTTTGAGAGAGTCCGTTGTATTCGAGCTGTGCGGCCAGCAGTTCATTACCCCAGCAGTATGTTTTGTTCGCTTGCAGTTTATCGTACGCATAAGGTGCGACCGCGCCAAAATCGACCCAGTAATATCCAAGATCTGCATAAGAGTTTTCGTAATAAAAGTCACTGAATTTGAATTCTACAGAAGTACTGTCAGTCAGGAAGCTGTAGTAATATGCTTTACCGCTGTCTACAAAGCCCAAACTGTAATATCCAAGATCGTTTACTGTTTCATCGTACAGCCATATGTTCCATCTGTATTTCAACGTCTTTGTTGTATCACCTGCAACTGGTGTGTAAGCTTCAAGACCTTTGTACTTCCATCCGAACGTTGGATCCCTTGAAACGTTCGTTGCACCATTTAGTGGACCAGTGTATTCGATCTGTACCATAGGAAGAGGAATTACAGAACCGATAACCGTCCTTGTAGCCTCATATCCATCATACACTGCAGAAACAGCGTACCAAGTTTCCTTCCCAACTTCTAAAAGTGGTGACGAATCTCTGTAAGGCATCGCTGATGTAGTAGCAATCAAATCGTAGTTGGTACCATCAAATGACCTATAGACATTGTACGATTTTGGTGCAGTTTTTGAATTCTTCTGAGTCGAGCTAGCAAATAGGAGCCATCTTACTTCGACCCAAAGGTTTGTATCAGCTGGAGCGCCATTGACTTTGTCAACAGGATTCGCTGGCGTCACATTCTTTTCAATAGGTGGTTTGCTGTAGAATTCCACCGCACTGCGGCGAGTGTATGCAAGTAAATCGTAAGTTGTATATCTTGATGTGTACTTTTCAACTTCATATCCCAAAACGTCTGGAGTAGGAGTTCTTACAAGATTGAGCCATAATAATTTCTCAACCTTGTTGTCGTTGTGGTCGTACACGTCAGTTACAAGTGGTATTAGACCGTTGAACTCCTTGACTGAAACTGTACCCTCAACATGAGAAACGCCTGAGCCATACAATCTCTGGCCAGCAAAAAAGCTTGTGCCAGGGATGCCATTTGCCTTTGAATAGATTACGTTGATTCCCTCGGTAAACTCAGTTGGTGTAGCTGTTACAACAACGTATATGCTATCAGATGTTACATTGCTTAGATCGACTGGAGTTGCCTTTGTGCCATCTGTGTAGACATTTACATCTACATCGATTGGTACGTCTTTCGTCGTTTCTCCAACCATAGCTTTTCTGAGTGTTGTTGTTAGTTGGTACGTCTGGTCTTTAACAAGTCTGACGCCAAATATCACATCTTTTGCATAACCTGGCTTGCTAATAAATGCGTTTAATTCTTCAATATCACTCTTTACATATGCAATGACAGTTGCTTTACCTTTTGAATCTGTTGTAGCGCTTCCTCGCACTGTACCTTCAGCATCTTTCACAACGACAGTTGCACCTTCAACAACGGAACCGGAATTGAATTCGGATGTATACAGCACAAATGTCGCCGAAGGTTTTACAATGACCTTAAACGATTTTTCGGCCTTTGCACCAGCGTTGTCTTCTGCAACTGCTGTTATCGTGTAAGTACCTTCCTCAGTTGGTGTCCACGTGTAAACACCGTCAGAAACACTGCCGCCACCGGATTTTAGTGTGATCGACTTTAGCGCTTTCTCTGGATCGTTAACGTAACTTTTGAGATCGAGAGTTACCGTTGCACCTTTTCCAACCGTCTGATCAGGAATGTTGTCCCAGACAGGCGGTTTGTTGAAAAGATTCGTACAACCCGTGAATACGAAAAACGAGAGCAAAACGAGTGTTAATACCGCAAGTGTACTCTTCCTACCAGTTGAAGATTTCACTGAAATCCCCCCTTTTGAGTGGTGAAGTTATGGTACAATATTTCGAAAGAAAAATAATTTGGTGTTGTAGTATGGTACAAGAGTGGCTTGAAAACAAGAAGTATACACAACAATACTGCTTTTCCCCCCTGAAAGACATAAAGAATGCGATAGAGTTTCCTTATTATACTACTTTTTATTTATGAAAGTCAATGTACCGCGTTAAAGCATATCAAATGTTCAATTTCTCGTCCATATCTATAAATTCATCTCTACATATTCTAATCGTAAACTAAATTAGTAGATGTTTATTAAGCTGTCTTTCTTGACAAAATCCGCAAAAGGCATAATATCATATTAGGAGACGATACATATAGAGGTGAGCGATTTGCAGATATACGAATACGATAGGACTGTGCCTTTCAATTTGAAAGAAGAACATTTGGATGACCATGTGCTTCTTTCGTTTGATGCTGTTTACGAACCGGATGTACCGGAATCTAAGAGAGTGCTTGTACATTATTACGAGGCTAAAAATCCTTGGATGAACCTCATATTCCTCCATGGAATAGGTAATGGACATGTACGTTACTTGATGTGGTTTGGACAGTATTTTGCAAAGCATGGCATAAATGTTTATTTCTTAATTCACCCATACCACTTAGAAAGGGGAAAGCCTGAATGGACGGGCGGAGAGCCTTTCTACCACCATTCTCCTGCACATTGTATCGTGAGATTTCATCAGGCAATAAAGGATGTGCGAAGGACGATGGATTTGATAGAATCGTCCCCAGAATCTGCAAAATTGCCAACTTCGTTGATGGGCTTCAGTTTTGGTGGGATGATTGCAACGATGGCACTTGCACTTGATAAACGCCTGAATGCTGGTGTACTTGCGTTTACTGGTGGGGATTGGAGATGGATCAATTGGCATTCTCCATACCTTGGCCCTGTGAGAGATGGATATGCAAAGTACAGTAATGAGTGGGGTTGCAAAGATGAAGAGTTGTGCGTTAAGCTCAGAGGCAAGAGCAGAGCGCAAATTGCACAGCTCAAAGATGTCGATGACATATTCACACTCACTCCTTCTTGTTTCCATTACGACCCGTTGCCGTATGCAAAGTTCATCAATCAACCTGTGCTTATGTTCCAAGGCATTTTTGATAAGATCATTCCAGCTCAATCATATGCCGGTGTGTATGAGCTGTTAGCAAATGGGAAGAAGATTATTATACCATCAGGTCACAAGAGTTCGTACATATTTAGAAGAATTATTGGGCATAGTTGTGTGAGATTCTTTAAAGAGAATATCAATAGGAAAACGTCCGAGGTTAATGACGAGGTCGATGAGTTGTATGGGGCTTAAGCAAAATCGGGTTAGATGAACGAGATTAAAAGGCAAAAAAGGGGTGTTGGAGATGTTCGATGCGTTGATTATTGGCGGAGGACCTGGTGGGTATGTCTGTGCGATAAAGCTTGCTCAGTACGGTAAGCGTGTTGCTCTCGTGGAAAGGGAAAACCTTGGTGGTACTTGCACAAATTGGGGGTGTATACCTACAAAGGCATTGCTCACGGCTACGCATCTACTCGATGAGGCAAGGGAGAAAGGCGATAAGCTTGGTATTAAGCTGAATGTTGAAGGATTTGAACTCTCCAAGATAATGGCACATGCACAGAAAAATATCGTTATGGGGAGAAAGGGTATAGAGTTCTTGATGAAAAAGAATAACGTAACTGTCTACAAAGGAACGGCTGAGATTGTGACGAAGAATAAGGTTAAAATAAGGGAGACCGGTGAGGAGATAGAATGTTCCAATCTCGTCCTTGCACACGGCTCTGTTCCTGTGATGTTTCCACCATTCGATAGTGTTGATGGCATATGGACAAGCAATGATGTCTTTGTGATGAGGGAGCTACCAAGGAGCATATTGATTGTAGGTGGCGGTGTGATCGGCGTGGAATTTGCAACGTTCTTCAGTTCGTTGGATGTAAAGGTCACCGTCGTGGAACTTGCAGACCATATCCTTCCGAACGAAGACGATGATGTGGCAGATGAGTTGAAAAAGGCATTTGCAAGAAAAGGCGTTGAAATCCTTGAAAAGAGCAAAGTCACAGGTGTAGAGAAGATAGATGGTGGGTACAAAGCGATCGTAGTTGGTAACGATGGCAATGAAAAAGTTTACAACGTTGAGAGGGTCTTAGTTGCAGTTGGAAGAAGGCCGAACATACCTGAAGATGTGCGAAGTCTTGGCGTTACCATCGACAGGGGTGTTAAGACTGATGCACATATGAGAACAAATATCGATGGAGTGTATGCGATAGGAGATATCCGCGGCCAAATCATGCTTGCACACGTTGCATCGCATGAAGGCATCGTTGCAGCGAAAAATATAGCCGGAATAGATTCGTGTGCAGATTATTCAGCAGTCCCCTCTATCATATTCACAAACCCAGAGATTGCATCGACAGGATTGCGCGAGCGAGATATCGATAAGACAAAGCAGAACGTGAATATTTCCAAATTCCCGCTCTCGGCAAACGGACGAGCAAGGACGATGCTTGAAAATATAGGGTTTGCAAAGGTCATCACCGATGCAAAGACGGGTGTGGTGTTAGGCATGAGTGTCGTCTCACCATCGGCGACGGAACTCATCATGGAAGGCGTGATCGCCGTGAAAAACCATCTCACTGCAGAGCAGTTAGAAGAATCGATTCACCCTCATCCAACTCTGAGCGAGACGCTGCTCGGTGCCTTTGAAGGTGCGACTGGAAAGCCTATTCACTTATGATTATCCAATTCTAATATGTGAGAATAGAAAGAAGTAAAATTGCAGCAGCCCATGATGGGCTGCTGCTCTTGTAAAGTATTAGTTTTTGAAAGACGCAAGATTTCAGAATCTCGTTTCCATCCCTAAGCTTAGAATTGGCACGGTGTTAAAAGTTGCATTGGAATAGGTTATCTTTCCTTCCAACTGAGCAAATACTCCGAAGCCGCCCGGGTAATATACCGAGTTGTCTGTGTAACTTGAGATTCTGATGCCCGGTGAGAGGAATGCATTTAACGTTTCAAAGTTGTCTTTGGATAGCATGCCTAAATCGAAGTATATCTCCAATTGCTTTGAGAGTACAAAGAACGATGATTCTGCGAACAGTTGATTTGTCGGAGTTGTAGCAGATAAATCGGTGATAGAGTAACCAATCGAGAATGATTGTTTGTGGTTGTTGTAAATGTCACTGCTAACGTACCCAAGGGTAAAGTTTAATCCTTCGTTAGATACTGAAAAAGTGAATCTTCCACCGACAAAATTTGGGTATCTTTTTGATTCAATTGCATATGAATTTTCTTTTATCTGCTCACCTGGTATGAGGTAGAAAACGTTTCCTTCGGATGTGTCAGCTGCAACTTTATCGACTCTAAGATACCCCATCGTATATCCGTTGTATATATCTTGGAATACGTACCCTCTTTTCATGCCGATGTTTTCACCGGATAAGAGGGAGACTCTGTTACCTTGTACTTTTGATACGATACTACTCAGTGGGAAAAGCAACTGCAGGAATTCATACACATCACTTGATATATCTTGAATTATAGCCATATTCGCTTCTGTTTCTGAATTCACTCGTTCAGTACCGAATCTGTCTGTGATTTCCTTTTTTGGAATTTTACGCAATGATTCAAATGCCTTTGAACCTAAGATCTCACCAGTTTCTGTGTCGTAGATGTTGCAAAGTAAGGAAGTGTACTTCTCCATATCGGTCTCTTCAAAAAGTGTGTAATCGTAAAACGTATTTTCCAAAACGTAACCCTCTTTTTCCCAACCATTTCCAAGATATCTGATGTAGCGTCCATCTTTCATGTTTAAAACGTATGCCTTTTTATCTGAGTCATACGAGTAGTATTTACCGACGTCGATTCGTACCGGTGCACTTCCCCCGTTCACAAGGGATTTCTTGATGTACGCGCCGTTCATGGCATTTTCGAAGAAAAGGTATTTCGTAGATTGAGTTGTCTCACTCGTACTTACTGGATTGTCGAAGGCGATTATGTAAGCAGGTGGTGTAAATTTCAAGTTTGCCTCTTTGCCGAAAAGGTCTTTGAATTTTATCGTCTTGAATACTTCATCTAAGTACAAGCGATCGTAGATGTTGTACCTTGTATCTTCTTGAAGCTTTGATATGATCGACATTCTCATGTTTTTATCGATCGATGGGTTGAATACAATGGCTATGTCAAGTTTGTACGGTGATTTCCTATTTACTATCTCGTAGTGCTGTTGTGTTGCTTTGCTTATCAATCCTCTCACACTGTCATCCGAAACGTTGAGCGGAATCACGGATTTCACGAATACATTTTCTATATCTACATCGGTTATGTAGATGCTCATGTAGTATCTGGTACCGTTCTCTATCTTTTCGTACCTCTTGTACAAGTCACTTGCTATATACTTTTCATCATCGCTCCTGGCCCAAGAGAATTCCGGTACGTAGATGTAAGAGCCACTCGCGTTTAACACATATTTGCTGTTCTTTGAATCGTACGAGTACCTTGCCCTCTTCGATGTGTAGTAATAAGTACCATTATAGTAGACGTACGTACCTTCCTTATCACGTACGAATTCGTTGACCTTCCTCGAATATGTCTCTTTCTTCAAATCGATTATATGAACAACCCTCAGTATGTTGTCTGGTATATCTGTCGAGAATGAATTCATCAGCTCGGCACTGAGATCTATTTTCTCGTACACCGTAGGAATTTTCGAATCGATTATAATTTGTACTTTTCCTGCACCAATGGCAAATGTACTCAAAAGTATAAAAAGTGTAAATAAGGTAGCGAGATACATCCTATTCATTTGTATTTTTCTCTTTACCATAGCAGACCACCACCAAAGAGGAACTTGTCGAACGAGAGTGTTGTAAATGCTTCGATGTTAAGTATCCCAATCTTCAAGCCTAAACCTACGTATGCAGCATCGTCGAGTCTTGTCATCCCTAATCCGTAAACGGAAAAACCGTTGCCAAATAATCTAAATCCGCCTGACACTTCAAATGTTGGCTGTAAACTATCGCTTCCAGAACTATTTGTAAGGTCCTTTGCCAAGAAGTCTACACCAAAACTCAGATATGCGGTCACATCCCTGTGGATATCGAGTTTTTTCAGTCCAATCGCCATTGAGACTTCCGAAGTGTCGAAATTGAATGTGTTGTCCATCCTATATGAAATGCTAAGCGATAGAGGAAGTATAAAGGTGGCATTTGATTCGACAGCAACATCGTTCGGTTTTACGTTGTATCCCTTTTTTACGTATGTTATCTCACACTCGCTGTAATCTCCACCTGTTCTAATTACCTTTAGCTCCGATAGTTCTGTCTTCTGGTCTTGAGTAAATATCTTGAATGTGCCGCCTACTTTGACGCCATCTTTATCTCCAACATCCAAAATCGTCCTTGGAAATTTAACACTTTCAACGTAACCAGTGATTTTGTAAGTGGCCATGAGTTCTTCTTGTAACTTCTGAGCAAGTGCTGTGGAGAAGTAGTCGAACAACTTGTTCTTGCTCTCTTGCACACTCAACATCCTATTGTTGTATGGATCGTAGATGTAATCTCTTGCAGCCACCTGAGTGGATATATCGAATGAATTGGCCTTTTTTAGATCTTTCGCACTGAGTGAATAGTCTACTCGCGCCTTGAGTATGTAATAAATCTTAGTGTGTGGGATGAATGAGTAGAATGTGTACGCACTGTAGTACTTTCCATCGTATCCTCTCACATATGTTCCATCGCTGTCTTGTACGTATCTCGACGATGACGAATCATATCTGTATCGCTCACCAACGAATATCCTTACGTATCCGTTTGCAGTCAGTATGTAATCTCCACTGACGGGATTTTCGATGTATTCATTCGATGTCTGAGTGGTGTACAAATCAAAGTTGCTGATAACCACTGTAAGTTGTCCATCCACGGTCTGTGCATTTGAAAGCACAATGTTTTGATTTGAAAATAGGTCTTGGAGCACAAGTTCCTTTGAGAGCTCGCTAAGTGCATCTTGCAGGAGTACCTTGAATTTTCTACTTTCGTACACCTCATCGAAGACAACGCTCTCAGCAATTTTCTTAAAAGATTGCTCGTCGAGTTGTACATCGACGGAAATGACAGGTTTTTGGCCAAACGAGAATACAGTTAGAAGAATCAATAGTACAAAAAAAGTCACCTTCAATTTCCCAGCCGATACATGTGCCATACCATCCCCCCAATCCCCAGTGACACCATCATCGAACGTGTTTCAGATTTCAGATAGGACGCAACCCAACAATCAAGTACTCTGTGATTGCTGTTTCAATTTGAAAAGTTCGTCTCTCATCTTTGCAGCATCTTCGTATCTGAGTTCCGATGCCGCTTTGTACATTTCTTCTTCGAGTAGTGCAATGTAGTCTTCTGTGCTGAGCGATTCTTTGAGTGTGAAGACACTGTCTTCGTATATCTTGTAGAGTTCTTCCTCTTTGTCTTTGTCCTTGAATGGTTCAAATATATCGCCCATCAGTGGTTTTACAATTGTCTGTGGCTTTATGTTGTTTGCTTTGTTGTATTCAATCTGTACTTTCCTTCTTCTATTGGTCTCATCAATTGCCTTTTGCATTGCAGGTGTAATTCTATCTGCGTACATGATTACCTTTCCATTTTCGTTTCTCGCCGTTCTGCCTATGATTTGTATGAGCGTTGTCTCACTTCTCAAAAATCCCTCGCTGTCAGCATCCAAAATTGCAACGAGCGATACTTCGGGTAAATCCAATCCCTCTCTGAGCAAGTTTATACCTACGACGACATCTATCTCGCCTGCCCTTAGTTTCTTCAGCACTTCCACACGTTTTATTGAATCCAGTTCGGAGTGTAGATACAATGCCCTTATGTTCAGTTCCACCAGATATTCTGCAAGCATCTCTGCAGTCTTCTTCGTCAGTACTGTAACGAGTGCCTTCTCTCCACGTTTCTTGATTTCTGTTATCTCTTTCACTAAATCATCAACTTGGTATCTCGTTGGTCGTACTTCCACTTGCGGGTCTATCAAGCCCGTTGGCCTGATGATTTGCTCAACTATCTGTTCGGATACTTCGAATTCAAATGGTCCGGGTGTTGCAGAAACGAATATTGTTTGATTTACTTTTCTCAAGAATTCTTCGAATTTCAGTGGCCTGTTGTCGTATGCACACGGTAATCTGAAGCCGTATTCTATGAGGCTCTTTTTTCTCGACATCTCACCATGGTACATTGCCCTCAGTTGTGGGATTGTGATGTGCGATTCATCTAAGAAGACGATGAAATCATCATCGTAATAGTCTAACAGAGAATACGGTGCCTCCCCGGGACGCCTGCCGTCGAAGTGTCTTGAATAGTTCTCGATGCCTGAACAGTAACCAAGTGTCGATAGAAGTTCGATATCTCCCATCGTTCTTTGGTAGAGCCTTTGAGCCTCCAACTCCCTACCTTGCCTCTTCAACTCTTCAATTCTCTGATCCAATTCTTCTCTGATCGTTTTCACAGCTTTTGCGACTTTTTCTTCCGTTGTGACGTATTCTTTCGTTGGGTATATTGTTATCTTGTCCAATTTTTCTAATGTATTCCTATTCATCCTATCGAATGTGTATATTCGCTCTACTTCGTCACCGAATAGTTCTATTCTTATTCCCTCGTCCTGATACGTTGGGAAGATTTCCAGCGTGTCTCCTCTAAGTCTGAAACTGCCGGTCATGCCGACGTCTTCTTTGTGTTCGTACCCAATTTTGACAAGTCTTTTGAGTATTTCGTTGAGTCTTACTCTCTGTCCAACTTCTAATTTTATGTTCAACTCATCGAAGTCGCGTGGATCACCGCATGCATAAATGGCAGAGACACTTGCAACGACTATCGTATCTCTGCGCGTCATGATCGATTGTATCGCTTTCATCCTCATCCTTGCGATTACTTCGTTTATGTCCGCCGTCTTTTCTATGTACAAATCTTTCGTTGGTACGTACGCTTCAGGTTGGTAGTAATCGTAATAGCTTATGAAAAACTCCACTCGGTTGTTCGGAAAGAACGTCTTGAATTCAGAATAGAGCTGGGCTGCGAGTGTCTTATTAGGTGAGATCACAAGTACGGGTCTGTCTATCTCCTTTATCACGTTTGCCATTGTGAATGTTTTTCCACTTCCCGTGACACCTAAAAGCGTTTGGAACTTGTATCCTTTTTTCAATCCATCAACGAGCTGCTCGATTGCTTGTGGTTGATCTCCCATCGGTTGGTACTCGTTGAATATTTCGTATGGCATATATCACAATACCTCCATTCGATAATTCGATCGTTCACTAACTTTATCATTCACTATCATTCACTAACTTTTCAAGTCGACCTTTGTTTAGTCTACTCAGCTGAATGATCAATTGGATCAGCAAAGATCGTCTTGAAATTAGAATAGAGCACAAGACCTGGTTTGAATCCTCTTGGCTTTTTCACGTACTTTATCTGCGTATAATCGACTGGTACGTTCGATGAGTATTTACCTTTGCTGTACGTAGCAGCCAGTGTTGCAGCGTATCTCAACGTATCTTCATCGACATGTTTCCCGCCGGTCTTTATCAACACGTGTGCTCCGGGCATACCTTGTACGTGGAACCACAGATCATTATCGCTTGCCTTTCTCACGAGTTCATCGTTTTGTCTGTTATTTTTCCCCACATATATCGTAAAACCATTGTAGACATACTTCCTTGGTTGAGAGACGAACTCTCTACTCGTTTGCAATTTACTTTTACTCTTTCTAACCTTTATCAACTCGTTCTCTACCATCTCTTCTTCGATCTCTTTCAAATCTTCCAAGTCTTCAGCATTTTCTATCGTCATGAGCAGTTGTTGAAGATAATCGAGCTCTCTGCTAACAATTTCTATTCGTTCTTTCAAACCAGATGCCTTCCTTTTCAACTTGGAATACATGTTGAAGTATCTCACACTATTCTCTATCGGATTCAGATTCTTCTCGAGTGGTACTTCCACCACTTCGTTTGTCTCCCAATCTAACAACGCTACTTTCTCATTGCCAGATTGAATTTGGTATGCATATGCCTTTATCAGCTCACCGTACTTTCTGTACCTGTCCAATTCTTTGCATTCATCAAATTCTTCGCTCAATTTCCTCAACAATGTTTCGTACATATCTATCTTTGCCTTTACAACGCTTGATAATTGGTTCTTTTTCTGCACGCGCTTTTCTTTCTTTTCCACGAATGTGAAATACTCATTTACACAGTCCAAAACATCGTCACATCTTTTTTCATCTGAATACGCATGGAGCCTGATTGCGGAAATATCCGCAGGTTCGTTATCTTCGTAGTATATAAATGAACAATTAGATGCCAACTCCAATTTTATCGTGCCTAATGCATTCCAAAGCGAGGTAAGCATAGATTCATCCATTTCTGACACTGCTGAATCTTCCAAATCAGCTCTGAAGAGCACCTCCTCAGCGGTCATTTTTGAAAAACCTTGGATTGAAGAGTAGAGAAACTCGGAAATCTTTGGCTTCTTATCACCACTTTGCTCAAGGAAGGTTCTCAAAACTACTTCGAGTATATCTTCCGAATTTATCTCATCGATACGTATTTTTCTACTTGGAAAAATCGCAAACTCTTTACCCGGATTGATATTTCTGAATCTTGTCTCAACCCTTCTGAATGCATCCAATATGATACCATCTTCTACGAATATCGCATTCGAGTGTTTCCCCATGATGTCTATGTAAATTTCATAGTTATGCTTGGTACCAGTTTCATCCATCTTTTTGAGTCTCAATACGGCAGTTCGTTCGTAATCCACGTTTTCGAACTCACTTACCCTTGCGCCCCTTATCCTACTTCTGAGTAGGTCGACAAATGCATTTTTCTCTGGATCGGTTACCAAATGGTTTACAAGAGAGATGTGTGCAAATGTTGGATTAAGCGATATTTTCAAATCCCCTTTGTCGAAAGAAAAGTAGAGTACGTTCTTTGACAAGTATACATTTCTGATATTGTAGTCTTTGATTTCATCCGAAATTCTCTCTACAGTACGTTTCATCAAGAAACCATCAAATGGCATGTTTAATCTCCTCTCAAACTCAATACTCGTTTTCCAAGTCAACGACTGTTTTTGGCCTTCCAGTGACGAGCGCATGACGTATATTTTCTATCGTTTCATCTATCCTTCCAACTAATCCTTCAACGGTGAACCCACCAACGTGTGGTGATATGACAACGTTTGGAAAGGTGTGAATTGGGTATTTCGATGGCAGTTGTACATCGTATTCTCTTGGGTAAAGATACCACGTGTCTATCCCTGCACCGGCCAATATGTGATTCTTTAAGCCATAGTAGAGTGCCTCTTCGTCTATCAACGTGCCACGTCCTACGTTTATCAGGAATTTTCCACTCATCGCTTCTATTCGCTCTCTATTTATAATTCCCTTCGTCTCTTTCGTCAACGGTAATGCTACGAATATGACCTTTCCAAATGCTATTGCCTCGTCTATGTTATTTGTGATGTACCGTATTCCATCGACTTGCTCAACATTTCTCTTGTAGCCCATGATCTCACAATCGAAGACAGAAAGCAAATGCGCTATGTGTCTACCAATCGTGCCAAGTCCCAAGATACTAACCTTCTTACCTTGAAGTGAGTACCAAAAATCCTCACTCTTTGAGCCAACTTCGAAACCATGCCAGACACCTTTCGATAAATCGTTGTGGTATTCGACGATTCTACCCATGACTGAAAGTGCAAGTGCAACGGCCCTTTCAGCCACGATCTTACCATTTCCATGGTTGTTTGAAACGATGATCCCTCTCTTTCTAATTGTTTCGAAAGGTAACTCATTTACACCTGCCCACGGTACTATGATGCACCTCAATTTTTCTCCTCTTTCGATCTGCTCTGATGTGAGAGAACCAGAGACGATAATTTCTGCAACTTTCAGAAATTCCTCGCCTTCTGCTCTATTTTGTGGTATCACGAATCTATCGTTTGGAAATTCCTTGATCAAATCGTCGACTCGAGACTTGAAATAATCGTTTAATTTCGTTAGAAAGAGTACAGTCACCATGTACACCTCCATAATCCAAGTGATATTATACAGTGATACTATGCATGTACAAGAATATTATAGCACACATATGTGTATACCACTTATCATCTTATTATCAGTTTATCAGTTTGTTGCAGACAAAAAAGGCCTCGAAAAGTTCCGAGGCAAGATTTTTATGATTTTGTTTGTTATGGATTTTGCATAGTTCTAACTAAAATTACTGTTATCCTTTACTATTATCTTTGCAGCAATCAGAAGAACGTCGTCAATGCCAAATAAAATATGGCACTAACCCCCATAGAGAATGGAACAGTGATAAACCAAGAAACGAGAATATCTTTCAAAATCGATATGTTAACAACCTCAATACCCCTTGCAAGTCCAACCCCAGTAACTGCACCAACAACTGTATGCGTTGTGCTTATTGGAAAGCCAAATATGGATGAGAGCAGTACGGTAGTTGCTGTACTAAAATCTATTGAAAATCCTCTCGTATTGTTTATCTCCGTTATATTGTGCCCCAATGTCTGCATAACCCTGTATCCGTACACCAAGACGCCAAGTGATATACCAATGCCGCCCAAGAAAAGTACGTATCGGGGAACTTCAACAACATTTGTAGAGTTGCCTGTACGCAATATGGTAAGCACAAGTGCAATAGGTCCCACTGCATTTGCTACATCGTTAGCACCATGAGAAAAACAAACGTAAGAAGATGTCATGACCTGCACTCTTTTAAATATGCTTTCCACAGCGTCGTATTCGTTACTATTCTTGCTCGCATATTTCATTATCAATGCCCATGATATCAAAGCGGAGATTACAAATAAGATGGAACCGTACATGATCGACTTACCATAAGGTACCTTGAGAGTTTTCAACGAAAAGAGGAAAGAGATGAGGAAAAGTGTGAGACCTATCAACAATGGGGCGACTTTCTTTGCAGCTTTCAGTGGGCTTGGACGGTGAAGTATTGTAACTGTTATCAACTTGAATACAAGAAATGCCAAAACTCCACCGGCTATAGGGGATATGACCCAAGAGAGCACTATGCTTATGAGCTTTGACCAATAAACGACCTTCACACCACCACTTACCAATCCAAAGCCTATCATTCCACCGATTATAGAGTGCGTAGTTGAAACAGGCATACCAAAATAAGTCGCCACCATGACCCATACGCCTGCTGCCAAGAGTGCTGAAAGTGCGCCGTAAATGATGTAGTTTGGATTCTGAATGTGAGTTGTAGAAATTATGCCACTTGCAATCGTCTTAGTCACGGTGGCACCGAACATCGCCGCACCTGAAAATTCAAGTACCGATGCAAGGAGCGCTGCTTGCTTTGGTGTAATGGCCTTTGCACCTACGGCCGTAGCCATACCATTTGCTACATCGTTGGCACCGATTGCGAACGCCATAAAAAGGCCTATCAAGAATGTAAATATCAGTAGTGTCATGTGTGCTCCTCCTTGTGACAGGTTTCGGGCAATTTTGGCCCACTTATACTATTTTATGCATGAATGATCAATCGCACCTTTTCAACAACATTCTTTGCCTTATCCTCAACATGCATCAACAATATCACAACGTTATTTAAGAAGGTTATGTCCACAGCATTCATTTCATGTTTTTTGTTGAACAGTTTCTTGCCTATTTGAATGCCAATTGTATCACTGGAGGTCTCTTCTCGCTCAACTACACTAACTCTGTCGTCCCCATTACTCACTTCTTTTGGTGCAAAAGCCGATTCTGCAATTAGTTTCAATTTTTCTACGCTTTCGTACATGTGTTGTACGCTTTCAGCAACCAGAACTGTAAGTTCTCTTATATCAGTCTTTATATCTTCTGTTAAGTCTTCCACAACATTCATTGTGAGCATCTTCAAAACATCGTCTATAGCATCTATTATTGAATCCATATTGTGAAGCAGCTCAAAAAAATCCACACGGTTAAAATAGGTCCACTTCAATTTGGCAGACATCTCTCTAATCTGTAGCTTTATCTGATCAGCATCATGTTCGAGTGCATCTATTTCAGCGGATTTGTCATCTACTGTAGCTCCATCTAAGTACTCCGAAACAGATTTTTTCATTATTTGTGCTGCCTCGGTACACAAACTGGCATGTTTCAAAAGTAATTCGAGTGGTGACTGGTATGGAATAAGCCTTTGAAATATATTTGCCATAGGTGCATTCCTCCTCAAGGTTCATTCAGAAATATTGTAACATATAGCCTTTTGTCGATAGTTAATAGATAATTACTTATTTTCTTCTAGTTGTGTTAAAAAATCTATTATGTGCAATATTGTAATGCTTTGTTGCTCTTCTCTTGTTATCTTTGCGACGTTGTCTCCACTTTGTAAACCGTAGTAACCAAACTGTGAGTGGTTCCCCCCTTCTATAATTATGTATTCGGTATTACTTGGCATCAAGGACTTCTTTTCATCAATTGTTTTTGGTTCCATGACACCATCTTGTGAGCCGTACAACTCGAGAACGCGTTTGTCGATCTTTGATATGTCTTTGGCTGGATATGAAGCAAGCAGTATCAAGCCAAATATTTTATCCGAGTTATTGTACAAATATTCACTTGCCGCCACTCCACCAAGCGAATGCCCTGCTACAACCCACTTCACGCTCGGATATTTCTTCAAAACATCTTCAGCACCATTTATCCTGAAGAATGCAAGATTGAATGGTACTTTTAATATAACCCCATAGTAGCCGTTTTCTGCAAGTTTGAACAACAACGGTGCGTAGGATTTGTAATTTACCCTTCCACCGGGATAGAAAATTATACCGATATTCTTCTCAGAACTCGTCGGTTTGAAATATATGTCGCCTTTTGTCCTATCGAATTCAACAGAAACGTTTACTGAAGAAGACAAATACTGATTTACATCCGACATAACCTTAGGAGGTGTATATGCCCAAATGGTGAAACCTATGCCGATTGCTGCAATAACTATCAGTATTGCCAAGAGAACTCTTACACCCTTCCTGCTTTTGGCATTCCTTATTTCTGCCATGACCATACCTCCACAAACTTCGAAATTTTGTACACCTCGACTATGAATTTTGAGATACATGAATTCTATCACGTTTAGATAGGATTTTGAATATCCATTGTAATATCAATCGTGAAACAAACAAATCCCCTTAAAAAAGGGGATTTGTTTTGCTCCGGGGGCGGAGGAAGGGGTACTGGGAATCATCGAGGCAATTACTTATTTATCTTTCTATTTTCTCTGTTCTTCCAAAATGCTCTTCATCTTTATGTATTCTTCTTCGGTTATCTCACCTTTTGCGAACCTTTCTTGTAGAATTTCTAAGGCCTTAGACTGCTTTTTGAAAACTGTTCGATCTTTGAAAAACAATCTATATATTATGTAAACTGCTAAAATGAACAGTGCAAAATACAGTATTGGCCTAAGCCAGAAAAATGTTGCTACAACACCTGAACATACCGGATTACCATATGCATACCAATTAGCAAATCCTCTCATCTTCAAGTTCACCTCCTGCGTCTAATGGCCTTTTATCGGCCTTGCCAGTTCTTTGCTTTGTCTCTCTTTTCATCTTCATGGTTATGATACTCCCCGTTGCTTAAAAAATACTTAGAAAAAAATAATTATTTTTGATTTTTCTATAATTCGATTCAAAAGCTGATAATATCTATTCAGCTTCAATTACCTTCCTGAGCTTTCTGTAGTAAAAGTAGCTGAGCAGAAATGAAGCTATTATAGAACCTATCATAACAAGCCAGCACGTTAACACTTGCCATCCTTTCAAATTCTGCGTTTCAAATAGCATCGTAATTGGGAAGAGTATAGCAAATGCAAGTCCTATTGTTATTCCTTCTATGATGAATGTTGCTGTGTTCGAAAATGGTTGCCTTTTTGCTTTCCCAGGTTTTGTGATACTATAGTATGCACCTATGAATGCACTCAATGCGAAGAGTAGTATCGATATAGGAATGAATATGAGTGCTACCTTATCAAATTTGTTCATAATCAATGCTACGACATCCACCAATAGAAAGAGTGCTATATTTATAAGCACAGGAACGGTTATCTTTGGCAATATCATCGTAGTCTTTGTTACTGGAAGTGTTAGAAACAATTCTTTCGATTGCATCTCACTTGAAGTTAGCATACCAGCTTCCATCGCACAATAGAAGACCGCTATCACGATGAACGGCATTATGGAACTCAGTGACGATGGTGATACAAACATCATGAATATACCGAAGATGAATGGATAAAGAAGTAGAAATATGAACTGTTCATTTCTTACAAGCAATTTGAGGTCTTTCCAAAGAAATCCACCGAAGAACGATACATAGGATTGCTTCTTCATAACCTCTGAGTTCTGCTTCTTGTACTTTCTTTGTGTATTCTCAAATGCCACTCTACCAGACACGTACCAGAACAAGACAGTAGTCAATATAGATAGAACAACAGCTAAAACAACGAGTACCACATTATCTGAGTAAGCCCAAGAAAGCACGTTATAGTTGGAGTTAGTAAACGATAGCCACCTTGCAATATTTGCACTATCACCGAGTTGCTCAACGTTGACACCTTCTATGTAGGTGAAACCAAAGTACACGAAGACCAGTGCAAGTGTCATAAAGACGTTTAGTTTTCTGACCAAACTCTTCGAACTCATCCCACCGCCGAGCACTGAAAAGAGTGCTGAAAGTGATGTTATGAAATACAGTTGAAGCAAAGTTCTTAAGATAAATGAAAGTGCTGGTACATGCACACCAAACATGTAACCAAGTGCCGAACCAACGAAAAACGATAATGTAAAGAGTTGACTACTCAAAGATATTAAAAGACTATATATAGTCAACGTAGATGTCTTAATTGGAAGTGTGAGTAGTAGTTCTATCTCATCTGTCCTCGAAAACGAGTACATACCTGTACCAATGAATCCAACTATGTAGAATAAAGAAAACATGCTTATTGTCGTGTTGAAAAATATGCTTGCTACTTGTGGAAGTTTTGAAAGTGTAACGTATACCCTGTAGTTTGAATAGAACACAAAGATAGCCATAGGCAAACTACTGAGAAGCAGTACAGTTATGTACTGCATGGCTCTGTTCTTTGTACCTTTTCTCTCGCCATCTCGTCGTCCAAATCTTTTCGAGGATGCTTGAGCTGTTTGACCAGTTTCTTGAAAGATCGAAAATCCTAAATATCTCAACAATATAGATAGTTCTCTCATATAGTCACACCACGCTCTCACAAGCTGTCGACTATATCTTTTATATCGTTCGTTGCAGTGAGCGCTAAGAATATATCTTCCAAAGATGCTTGATACTTTTGTTTCAAATCACTCACCGATGCCTCAGCTATGATCTGTCCCTTGTTTATAATCGCAACCCTGTCACACATCTTCTCTGCAATCTCCAAAATATGCGTAGTCATGAAGACCGTTGCACCTTCCCTTGCATATTTCATGAGTAGTTCTTTGAGTATCTTTGCACTCTTTGCATCCAGTCCAACGGTAGGTTCATCTAAAAAGAGCACTTCCGGTTTTCTCATGAGCACAGATATGAGCATTAGCTTCTGCCTCATACCGTGCGACATCTCGCCAGCGAGTTTGTCCAGATAATCTATCTCGAAAGCATCGCAGAGTTCTTCTATCTTGACCTTCATTTCTGCTTTATCGAGTTTGTATATGGACATGATGAATTCCAAAAACTCGTATCCTTTCAGATGTTCGTATATCTTAGGTTCGTCAGGCACGACGCCTATCCTTCTCTTTATCTCTATCGCACGGTTTTTCATATCCATTCCCAATATTTCAATGCTTCCTGAGGTTGGTCTCAATGTACCTGTGAGCATCTTTATCGTCGTTGTCTTGCCAGCACCGTTTGGGCCAAGAAAGCCGAAGATCTCGCCTTGATTTACATTCAAATTGATGTTATCCACGGCAATGAAATCACCGAACTTCTTCGTAAGTCCAACTGACCTTATCATCCAGACTCCCCCTATAGGTTTATTAAAAGCTCACGAAACTTAAAAAACTATTCAACAGTTACTTCGAGAACCTTCTCTGAATTGAAAATCTTCGCAGTTAAGTATACAAATAGCACAACCAAGGCACTATTAACAACCAGCATAGTTAAGAAATTCGCGACAGAAAATGTTCCAATGAATATATCTTTCATAGTAAAAATTATGTTTATGAATGGAATTGCATAGTAGTAAAACGCCTTACTACCTTCCGATTGCATCGTCGAAATACCGAAGAGAAGAATAATCATGTATATAGGAGTGATATATCCGCTTGCCTCTTTCACACTCCTTGCAAGAATCCCGATGAAGATTATGATACCTGACGAGATCAATGCGAGCAATATAACGGTTATGAACAATAGGAGATAACCAATTGCGTCAAGCTCTATAGAAAACGGCATGTTTGCCTCGCCTAAGAATGACATTTCGAGATACAACCCGATGACAAGTCCGACCAAGTTCAAGACAGATGTAAGTATCGACATGAGCATGAGATATAGTATTTTCCCAAGCGCGATAGATGTTCTTGATACTTGGTTGACGAGCAATATGGACAAACTTCCTCGTTCTTTCTCACCAGCAGTTGTATCGATTCCCAGCCCCATTGAGCCTGCAAAGATGTATATAAGTAGAAAATAAGGTACCAACGCTGCAAGCATTTGGGTAAATTGCCCTTTTGCCTTTGCCTCTTCCACATTGCCATTTTCTGCTGATACTCCAACAACCATATCATTTACCTGAACAAAATTCAATTCTTGTGGATTTATGCCTCTTGACAAAAGCTCTGCTGAAACCAGTTCGTTGTTCAGATTCATCAAGGCTTCTCTTATCTTTTGTGCAGCGTATGTACTCTTTTCCTTCACTGAATTATAAATTACTGTAGCAACGAAAATATCACCATTCTTGCCTATTTTCAAACCTACAGCGGTGGAATTAGACTCTATAGTCTTCTCATTGATACCATCGTTTACGATTCCAAAATTGCCAACTTTATGAATTTCATCTATCACTTTTGTTAGCTCGTCTGGTTGTGATAACGTACTTTCTATATACACTGTATATTCCGCCTTTGCTTTTGCCTCTTCATTTGCTTTTGTTATGAGTCCGATTATTCCAAACATGACAGGGAACAACACGACTGGTAATATAATAGTAGAAAATATCGTGCGTTTGTCTCTGAATATATTCCTCAGTTCTTTACCCATTATTATCAATGCATCTTTAAGCACTTTGAATCACTCCCATCGAGTTTGCATAAGCAAAAAAGACATCTTCTATCTCTGCAGCTTCATGCTTTTTGAGGATATTCTCTATCGTATCATTTTCTACTAATTGGCCATTGAATATCAAGCCCAGTTGGTCACAGAGCTTTTCAGCAACGGACATTATGTGCGTGGAAATGATGATCGTCTTCTGTTGCCTTTTCATCTCTTTGAGAAAATCTGTTACAACCTTGGAAGCGAATATGTCAAGTCCGTTCGTGGGTTCATCGAAGATTATGATATCTGGGTCGTGGATGAGGCTTATTGCAATCGACAGTTTCTGCTTCATACCACTCGATAGCTTGTTAGGTGCTCTGTCTATGAAATTCGCCATGTCAAGCATCTCCACAAGCATCCTTGTACGCTCTTCTATTTTCTCTTCCGACAGATGATTCAGTTGGCCGAAGAATCGTAGAAATTCTCTGCCGGTGAGATTACCTGATACCTTCATATCACTTGTGAGAAAACCTATCATCGCCCTCACCTTGTCTGGTTCTTTCTGATTATCCAGGCCATTGACTATCACAGCTCCACTATCTGGTTTAAGGAGAGTTGCTATGATCCTCAACGTTGTCGTCTTCCCGGCACCATTTGGTCCGAGCAGACCGTATATCTCGCCCGAACGACATTCGAAAGAGACATTCTTAACAGCCTCTATCTTTTTCTTCTTCCTGTTGACAAACGACTTTGAGATATTATTCACTTGCACCAAGGCAATCACCCCTCAAGATGCGATGAATCGAATAAATGTCTAATCAAACATAGTATTATAGCTAATCACATTGAATTATATCAGAATATACTGTTACAAAAATGAATTGTAAGAAAAGAAAAAATTAAGAAGGGATACATAGTGCGATTTTTGAAAAGGGGGGCTAAAAACAGCTAATGCAGTTAATATAGAAAAAACCGAGGACTTTTAGTCCCCGGTTTTGTAACTTTCGTGGTTAGATTATCATATTGCGAATGTCAGTGCTCAATATTGGTAACTTCTCAATCCAATCAATCCAAGTATGAATAGAAAATTGCCCACTCACTCCCGAGCTTCAGCGAGTTCATTTCGTCTATCGTGTTCGGTGATAAACATATGCCAAGACTCTGTATCACGTAATCGGCAGTTGGTTTGTATTCCTCCCAACTTGCTAAGTCTATATCTGGAAACATGTAAACATTGCTGGCCGCTGCTAAATATCCCGGCGTTAGTGTTATTTCATGGGTTTCACTCTGGTATGTATAATCTCCAATCGTGACTTTCTTAGAGATATCGAAATCGTAGTATCGCGTACTGTAGTCGGATATTGTGCTTACATATGGAGAAAATGTTATATTTGGTAGATTGTTCTCGACTGCCGTGGCGGTAATTGTAGTGGTCGCTGGTTCCAAGTCCGTTATCCCTGGTTTAATAGTAACAGGTACATCTCTTGTAACTTTCCACCAGCTAATAAAGATGTCATCCTCCCAATTGAGATATTCTGCCATGTACTTATCCGAACTATTCATCACATCTTCCGGAATTTTCATATTCCAGTTCAGATGCCCTGGAACCAGAGTTTTGTCCAGCAGCCAAGAATAAGTAATTTCACCTGTAATCTCTTCCGCTGGATTTTTCAAATCACTTGAAGATATGGTCAGAGAGCCACTAGCTAGGAAATTAAAATCTCTTTTGATGTAGACTTTCAGTGGTGAATTAGAATCTTCTCGGTCAGATATAATAGCCACAAGTGTACCCTTCCCTTTTGGAATATTCACGGTTGTGGATGAATCTTCCAACCAACTATTAGGCTCATGGTGTTTCAGAAAGAAGACACTGACATTTTCCGTTGCATATGCTGCTGGAACGTTTACCGTCAGAGTTGCAAAATCTGTATCATCAGGCCAAAGTTCAAGATTGATCGTCTTTGCTTCTGCCAATGTACTGTGGAAAAGTTGTATTTGTGGTTCATAATCAGGATCAGGGTCATCAACCGCAGCTACCGAGTACACGCCGTTTGGATCATCCACCGTGAATTTGTAGATACCTCCGCTTCCTGTGAGTTCTTCCCAGTCACCATTTAACCCGTCTTGTGCCAAAATGAGTGTTGCATTCCTGTTGACTCCGGTTCTGTCAACAACAATGGTTACTTCTTTGCTGTTTGTTGTCGTTGGAGAAGTACAAGAGTACAAGAAAAATACCGTGAAAAACATCGCCAAAATAACGTACATCCACCTTCGTTTCATTCCACTCACCCCTTTTAGGTATTTGTTGTAGCAGGAGTACCATCTTTTATAACTTTCCGCAACTTATGAAGGAATTACACCATTGCAGGTATATCTTGGAGGATCGAAATTTCAGTTGATGTGTTCCTTTGTTGAGAATCAAGTATTTAGACCATGTGGGATGTAAATTAGTTCAACTTTATTTTTCGAAGCTAATTTTGTAAAGTGGTATTGTTTTCAAGGCGTTTTGCTAAAGGTTGTACCAAACCCTATAGACAATCTATTAACGTAGTACATTGCTCTCTATGGAATAGTAAACAATGTGGGTATCATTTGGAGGTGTCTTGCATTTTCATCAAGATGAACATGAATGGAGCACCTATGAAGGAGGTGATTATGCCGACGGGAATTTCAACCGGATTGAGGAGTGTTCTTGCAAGTGTATCACATACAGATAGGAGTATACCGCCTATGAGCAGTGTTGCGACGATGTTGTTTTTGTGCTTTGGCCCTGCGAGCATCCTTGCCATGTGTGGAACAACCAATCCGACAAAGCCTATGATTCCGGTTTTTGATACAAATGCTGCGGTAGTGAATGCGCCGAGAAGGTAGAAGAACCACTTTAGGCCTTCCACGTTCACTCCCAAACTCTTTGCTTCTTTCTCGCCCAATGTCATTACGTCCAATTTGGAACTGAATAGAAATGCAGAAATTACGAGTATGATTAGTGATATGGCAGGAAGTGAGATGTCTTTCAACGTTATGCCTGAGAATGTTCCAAATAACCACACGTTCCCATTGACGAGTGTTCTATTTGCAAGGTTCAAGAGTAACATACTCGCTGAGGAAAATAGCGTACTCACCAGCACACCACTGAGTACCAAATGTACAACAGGAATGATACCATTTCTTCTTGCAAGTATTACAGTAAGTAATGATGCGATGATTGCAAAGGTGAAGCTTAGAACTGGCACACTGACAAATGTGATTGAATTGACCAAGAAGTATATGCCGAGTAGCGCACCGAAACTTGCTCCAGCAGATGTACCAATAAGATACGGGTCTACGAGCGGATTTTTCATGATCGCTTGAAATATGTTCCCGACTAGTCCCAATGCCATGCCGGTGAGTGTTGACATGAGTACACGCGGAAACCTCAAATTCCAAATCATGAACTTTTCAGTTGAATCTTGAAACAGGAGTTCAAACATTTTCCACGGACTTACGTTTACAATACCTATCGAGAGATTTATGAAAAAAACGATAACGAAAACAACAGGGAGAGATATTCTCCCTGTTGTGATTAGAAAATTGAAGAATTTCTTCAACTATTTTCCTCCGTAGAAAAAGTTGTAGAATATGTCAAGATACTTAAATGTTTGTGGTGCAACCTGACTTATCTCATCACCATCGACTACAAAAACTTTATTATTTTTAACTGCCCTCAAATTCTTCATGATAGCGTGGTCACGTACTGCCTGCAAAGTAGCTTTTTCATCGCCGTACGAACCTACAACGATTATGTCAGGGTCTTGTTGGACAAGCCATTCCCAGTTTACAGATAGCCATCCATTGTTGCCCGTATACGGTGCAGCGATGTTTTTCCCGCCTGCTATTGCAATTAAATCGTTCAAATAAGAGCCTGTACCTGCAGTCCACAATTCTTTTGCACTTGCATCTGGTACTGTGGCTGTGTAAAATACCTTCGGCCTTTTATCCAGAGCAATCTTTGAAGTCTTTATACCCATATCGGTCATTTGCTTTGTAAGGCCTTTTACCAAAGCATCTGATTTTGTCTTTACGTTGAAAATGGCCCCCAACTGCCCAACTGATTTTATAATATCGTTCAGCGTAGTTGGATTTAGTACGTAAGCGTTGAGATTTGCCTTCTCAAGTTTCTCAACTTCTGGTAATTGGAATCCACCGAATACTATCACCAAATCTGGTTTGAGTGAGTATATTTTCTCAACGTTGAGAGGCACCAAGTTACCTATACTCTCTGCCTTCTTGTAGTTGTCCCACTCCGTCACTCCAACGATTCTGTTCTCCAATCCAAGTGCTTGAAGATACCTTGTAGCATTAGGTGCAGCACTGACTACCCTTCTTGGTGCTACGGAGATGTTTACAATTCGTCCTGCATCGTCTACCACCGTTATACCAAAAGATAAAACCGTGAGAACAATCAAAAAGAGTAACGTTAACTTACGAGTCCTGCCGCTTTTTTCAAACTTTACCATACAAAATCCCCTCCTCTATACAAAAATTTACGGCCATCCCCAGGCATCGTGGTGGATGGCAACCTTCCCATTGCATGATAGGTCTCCCGACTTTCGGATCATCCTACTCCTCACACCTTCCCAGCTATTAGCCAGTGGCATATTGTGAGTTTCGTTCCCGATTACGGTGGCGGCCCCGTGCCGGATTCTCACCGGTCTTCCCTACATCATGTAAGGGGAGGTATTATTTTTCTCTTTTCAAATTTATTATACTATGCTCAAGCCGATTTGGCAACAAGACTCGTATCGTTCATTCGTCATCTAATGTCTTTCTTTTCAGGCCTTATCGCATTTTTTCTCAGCCGATATATGTTGTATGAACTGTATACACCCAAAGACATCAGTAATATATCTGAAACCTTCAAATTCATTATCTCCTCACCTATTATCAAATTAACGAGTGAGAAGAGGAATGATGCAAGGATGTAACCAGAAGTTATAGCTATGAGTATGCTACCAACGTATATGTGCACAATTCTGTATGAATAAGATGGCTTTCCAAATTCTCTGAACCCTAAGAGAAATACCGTTGAAAAGACGAATATTATGATGCCAAAAATCAAATCACCTTCAAATATATAACATGCACCAATTATCAACGACGCGATTAACATTATCCAAAGTTGTATAGTTACAGATTTCATACAATCACCCTTCCAACGATCGATACTAACAATGCGAGGATATACGATATCGACAAGCTGTAGACAACCGAGATTACTGGATATTTTAAACTGTTGGTCTCACTCTTAATTGCAGCAAGCGTTGCAAAACAGGGTATGTAACCAAGTATGAATACCATCAATGCACTGGCTGTGACTGGATCAAGAACGATATTGCCAACTCCACCATAGAACTGTGCAAACGAAGAAACGATGATTTCCTTAGCCACACTACCAAATATTAATGCTGATACTGTTTGCCATTGAAATCCAAGTGGTGCGAAAATGAATTGCAATCCTTTACCGATCATGGCAGCAAAACTGTTTTCGATGTTCGTTGGATCAGGAAAATAGATCAGCACCCAAACGACGACACTCGCTACAAGAATTATCGTACCTGCCTTTTGGAGGAAATGCTTTCCTCTATTCCACATGTATGTTGCTACATTACTTAGACTTGGAAATCTGTACCTTGGAAGTTCCATCACAAGTGGAATCGATTCGCCCTTCATGACAACCTTGTTTATGATTCTTGCCGATAGTGCAGTCAAAGCAATGCTCAAAAGGTACATGGCAAAGAATGCTTCTGCCTTGTGATTTGGGAATGCGATCCCTATGATCATGAGATAGACAGGTATCCTCGCACTGCAACTCACGAACGGAGATACTAGTATCGTTGTTACCCTCTCACGTTCGTCGGTTAATCCACGTGCAGCCATCACACTGCTAACATTACAACCGAACCCAAGAAGCAAAGTCATGAAAGAACGGCCGGTGAGTTTCAAACTGTACATTGCCCTGTCCATCAAGAACGCAATGCGTGGGAGATATCCACTTTCTTCCATGATGCCAAGTGCAAAAAAGAGTGCAAATATACTTGGGATGAATGAAATGACACTCCCAACACCGTTTATGATTCCCTGAGAAATGAGTGAGGTAAATATACTGTTACTTCCAATCAAATCCGTCAGCTTTTGAAATCCTACCTCAATTAGTCCTACAAGTGGTTCTGATGCCTTGAATGTGAAATTGAATGCAAGATACATGAGTGCAAAGAATATGGGAATGCCTATGTACTTATGAGTAAAGACGTGGTCTATCGCTTCCATCGAAGTTATTGCACTCTCACTATTGCTCATCGCCCTATTTAGTACGTTCGTGACGTAGTCGTATCGTCGTTTCGCAATTTTGATGGCCAAATCTGACATGTTACTCGGAAGTATTGATGTAGGTTCCACATCCTTCTTAAGAAGTTCCATGGCAAATTTGTCGCCCTCTACGAGCTTGAGTGATAGGAATCTCTTGTTGTATGTATCTTCGAAATATCGTTCGAATTCTGCCACTTTATTTTCTATTTCTGGACCATAGTCGAGCAGTTTCGGCCTGTTTGGTTTTCTAAACGTTGCCAAGATCGTATCCATCAACTCCGTTATGCCCTCTCCAGTGTGAGCCGATGTAAGTACAACAGGTACACGAAGATATGACTCCAGAGAACTCTTGTCAAATTTTATGCCATTCTTTTTAGCTTCATCAATTGCATTGAAAACCGCTATGACGTTCAAATTCAATTCCAATGTTTCCAACAATAGATACATACCTTGCTCTGGGCTCATACTATCGATTACTACGATGGTTACGTTTGGTGGGGAATAGAGAAGAAAATCTCGAGTTACTTTCTCATCTAACGAAGTGGCAGATAGGGTATATAATCCGGGTAGATCTATGAAATGTAACGTCTGTTCTTTATAACTTGTTGCTCCCTCGATCCTTGTTACAGTGACACCGGGCCAATTTGCTACATACTGTCTTGCACCGACCAATTTGTTGAAGAGGCTTGTCTTACCAACATTCGGATTTCCAACGAGTCCAACTGTGATGACCAATCTATTCACCTACCAATTCAGCTTTTTGTAGAGTCACTATCGTCGACTTATCCAACCCAAGAATCATCCAGCATTCTTAATTTCAGGACTACGCTCTTGCTTGCACGGTACCACGTAGATTTTTCTTAACTTGCCAAATCCCACATCGTGAACGCCATTTGCAGTTTTCACTCTTCTATCGTCGAGAAGTTGTACAATTGCTCCTTCAATTATCCCAAGTCTAGACAGATTCATCCTCGCAATTTTTCCACTTTCGATGTGTTCGACTTTGTAACTTCCCGGGCTAACAAATGTCAGTGGGAGAGGGGAGTCTTCTGAGACTTGAACTTCTATGAGCTCTGCTTCTGAGTTTCGAAGCGAGATTACTTTATTGAACACTCGATACATCCTCGGATCGCCCATAGGTGCACTTTTCAAGACTTCTATCTTGATACCAGGAAGCACACCGATACCTCTCAGCCGTGGAGTTATATCCGACTCTTCAATATGCAAGACTTCAACTTGTGCTCCAATAGGTGCTTCAGATAATTTCAAGTGCCATCATCTCCCAGAAAGTGTTTTCGACTTCTTTGCTATTGAGACTCAATCGCAATTGCATAACAATTATACTTCAGATGTGCAAAAAGTCAACGATACTTGTGAAGTTATTAGCAAATTAGAGTAGTTGAGCATTTCTGATTTTTACTTGACAAGTGCAAATTCTGGTAATAAAGTATTGATATATTGAAAAATTGCTCTGTTTAATGTGTTTACTCACGAAATTGTAGATATGCTGACTTTTCATAAGGGGGGAAGTGCATATGGATAAAGAGCAGCTTTTTACTTTCTTAAAGGAAAACAAGGTCAAGTTCATAAGGCTCCAATTTACTGACATCAACGGAACGATGAAGAACATCGAAATACCGGCTGATGAGGCGGATAATCTTTTGGAAAATGGCGTTATGTTCGATGGTTCTTCTGTGGAAGGCTTCGCTAGGCAACATGAATCTGATATGTACTTGAAGCCGGATCTACGTACCTTGGCAATGCTTCCGTGGACTTTCGAAGGTTATAGAAGTGCAAGGATCATCTGCGATGTGTACGAAGATTACAATACACCATTTGCAGGAGATCCGAGGTTTGTTATGAAGTCGGTTCAAGAAAAGGCGAGGACTTTAGGGTTTATACCCTATGCAGGCCCAGAGGTTGAGTTCTTCATATTGCCAAAAAGAGATGGAAGACCTGCCTTTGAGTTTTTGGATAATGGTAGTTATTTCGATTTGTTACCTGTTGATATTGCAGAGCATATGAGGACGGAAGTTTCAGTACACCTTGAAGAAATGGGTATAGATGTGGAGACTACTCATCATGAAGTTGCACCGTCTCAGCACGAGGTAGACTTTCGATATGCAGAACCAGTTACATCTGCGGATAATGTGCAGACTGTAAAGCTGGTTATAAAGACGTTGGCTATCAGGAATAATCTCTATGCTACGTTCATGCCCAAACCATTTTTTGGTATCAACGGAAGTGGTATGCACGTTCATATGAGTCTTTTCACGTTCGATGGTAGAAATGCGTTCTATGATTCAGATGCACCAGATGGCATATCTCAGGTTATGAAATGGTTTATCGGTGGTCTAATTACTCACGCAAGGGAGTTCACGGCAATAACGAATCCGACTGTAAATAGTTACAAGAGGCTTGTGCCAGGTTACGAAGCACCAGTGAATATCGCTTGGAGCAAGGGAAATAGAACAGCACTCATCAGAGTACCTAAGGCGAGGGCAAGTTCAACAAGGTTGGAGTATAGAGCACCTGATCCGTCTTGTAACCCTTATCTTGCATTTGCCGTTATGCTTGCAGCGGGACTCGATGGAATAGAGAAAAAGATAGATCCACCAACTCCTGTTGGTGAGAATATATATCGCATGAGCGAGAGCGAAAAGCAACAAAGGGGCATCAAGAAGTTGCCTGCCAATTTGAAAGAGGCGCTCGCAGAAGCTGAGAAAAGTGAACTTGTGAGAAGTGTACTGGGAGAACAAATAATGGAGAAGTTCATGATGCTTAAGGAACGTGAATGGTGGGAATATGTAACCAACGTCACAGAATGGGAGAGAAGAAAATACGAAAACATATGAAACTTACGAGTATTTGAACTTTTTACCGACAACTTTTGATGAGTTGAAAGGCGCAAATATCAAGCAGTTAGATATAATATTCGTGACGGGTGATGCGTACGTGGATCACCCGTCTTTTGGCGTTGCATTGCTTGGGAGATTGCTCGAGTCTAAAGGTTACAAAGTAGGTATCATCGCTCAGCCTATGAACATTGAAGATGTCAAGAGACTTGGAAGGCCAAGGTTGTTTTTCGGAGTTGCATCGGGTAACGTCGATTCCATGGTAGCAAATTACACAGCATCAAGAAAGAAGCGGAGATCAGATGATTATACACCCGGTGGCATCAACAATAGAAGACCTGATAGGGCAGTCATTCAATATGTGAATTTGATTAGGCAGGCTTTCAAGGATGTTGTTGTGGTTATAGGCGGGATAGAAGCAAGTTTGAGAAGGTTTGCACACTACGATTGGTGGAGTGACAAGGTACGCAAGTCCATATTACTTGATTCAAAGGCAGATATACTTGTCTACGGCATGGGCGAGACGGCAACTGTGGAGATTGCCAAACGTTTGGAAAGTGGTCAATCTATAGATGGTATAAGGGGAACAGTTGTTTGGAAGAGCAGTTTGAATGGGCTTGAGAATGGTTCAAATAAGTCTTTGCACGTTCCATCCTACGAAGAGGTGTGTACAGACACGGATGCATACGGTCGGATGTACAAAGATGTTTCTCTCATGACTGATCCGTTTAAGGAGATTGTTATCATCCAAAAGCAAGACAATAGGTACGTTGTTCAATATCCACCAGCCTTTCCATTGAGTCAAAATGAGCTTGACGAATTGTATTTGCTGCCGTATACAAGGAGAGTACATCCATTTTACGAAGCACAAGGCAGTGTTAAGGCCATTGAAACGGTCAGATTCTCTATAACAGCAGTGCGGGGATGTTTTGGTAACTGTGCGTTCTGTGCACTTTCCAATCATCAAACTACGCACATCGTTTCGAGAAGCGAAGAGTCGATCTTGGAAGAAGTGCGGAGATTGACTAAGATGCCGGAATTTCGAGGAACGATTGCAGATGTTGGTGGCCCAACGGCAAACATGTATGGATCTGAATGTGATGTAAGGCAAAGTGTAGGGCAATGTGCGAAATATTGTCTCTTCCCACAAGTGTGCGATAGTTTAAAAAGGCAGGACCATTCAGCGAATTTCATAGAACTGTTGAAAAGGATTAGAGAGGTGCCTAAAGTAAAACATGTATTCGTAGAATCTGGAATCAGGCACGATTTGATTTTGTCTTCGAGCAATCAAGACTATATAATAAGTGAGCTTGTCGACTTTACATCCGGCCAACTGAAACTCGCACCAGAACATGCGCATCCAAATGTCCTAAGGCTCATGAGAAAGCCATCTGCAGAATTATTCGTAGAATTCAAAAGAAAGTTTGAAGAAGCTGCAAGGCAAAAGGGCGAGAAGAAATACGTAATCGGATATTTCATCGTAGGTCATCCCGGCGAGGGCGAGAAGGAAAATGCATACCTGAAAGATTTTGTGGCGAATCACTTAGGCTATATCCCACAACAAGTGCAGATATTTACACCTACGCCAAGTACGCTCAGTACAACGATGTATCATACAGGTAAAGACCCCTTCACGGGAGAAGAGGTCTTCGTGGAAAGGCATGAAAAGATGAGAAACATTTTCAAAGATAACGTAATTGCTCAAAGACCATTGAAAAGGTATTGATGATTACTCACATATTATCTATTTATCTATTATTATCCATTAACTATGACTTTTTCAACGTGTGGGCTTGTGAACGCACGGAGTGCACAGCCATAGCTCATTCTGAATTTTACTACATCACCAACTCTGAATGTCTTCTCGCTCTTTGTGGTATCGACTATCAAGTGATCACTCGATGCATGGAGTATTTCAAATCCTTCTTCTATCGGTTTTAAACCATCTGGTTTTACATCTTGCTCACCTATTGCTAATATTATCCTCTTTCGCATCCCTTTGTTTTCGAAATGGGGTGTTCTTCCAAAAGCATCCTTACCTATCTTTCCAACGGGAACTGACGGCTTCTGATCTACTTCAACGATCTCTGCTTCCAATATCACGGTATCTTGACTCAGGTATGGTATGTCTCGGTCACCTGTTGCATCCGTACCAAGAAATATGCCCTCACCTATTCTAAATTGTGTAACACCTTTTGGAAGTTTTCCCTCTTCAAGCATCTTCAACGTAACTGTGCTTCCTCCACTTACTGCCAATTCATATCCAAGGAGTCTTTCCAGTTCTTTTTTAATGCTTAACAGTGTATTTATATTCTCTTTTGTTGGAAGCACGCCGCCGTAACAACCTACGTTTGTACCGATACCTTTCAAATTGACAAAAGTCAGATTTTTGTACACTTCATATATCTCTTCAACAGCATGCTCAAACCATACTCCCTCTCTCAAATCACCGACATCTACCATGTATATAACTTCAACGTTCCTTTGAACTTCCCTTGCGATCTTGTCGATTTCATAGACTACCTGTGGCATGGAAACGAGAAATTCATCGACATATTTGATTGCCATCGGTAATTCCGACAACATGGGTATTCTCACGAGTTGATAAGGACCAGCTATGCCTTCTTGGCTAAATTTGGCTATATTTTTTAGTCTGGAATCACCAAGCTTATCTGCACCGTTTTGCCTTATAACTCTGGCAATTTGTGAGTTTCCAACGCTCAACTTTGTAACCCCTACTAATTCAATTCCATTTTCATGGCACAGACGTGATATTTTTTGAACGTTGTAAGCCAACAAATCGATGTCTATAGTCATTCTTGGAAAAGTAGAAGAACTCATGTATCCACCTCCATATCATAGCTTTACTAAATCACTTTTAGAAAGTAGATAAAAAAAGTACCATAAACGAAGTTTTTCGTGGTATAATCATAAGGATCAGTACGATAATTTACACTCCATTGTAGCACAACACACATCATTATTGAATTGTAAATCAAACAAACCAAATTGTAAATGATCCAGTTGGGAGGGATACAAGTGGATAGCAAAGTAAAAGAGGCCTATGAATACATAAGTAACCATACTTCTAAAAGGCCAAAGATTGCGCTTATTCTTGGTTCTGGCCTTGGATTTCTTGCAGATAACGTAGAAGGTGGAGAAAGTATATCTTACAGAGATATTCCAAACTTCCCATATTCTACTGCACCAGGCCATGAAGGGAAATTCGTTTTTGGAAAATTGTTTGGTAGAGAAGTTGTCGTTTTAAATGGCAGATTCCACATTTATGAGGGATGGGATCCTACTGACATAAAGATGGTTTTTCACACGCTGAAGTTGTTTGGAATAGAGAAAATGCTTATCACAAATGCATCTGGTGCTGTCAATACATCGTACGTGCCTGGCGATATAGTGATGGTAAAGGATATAATAAATCTTATGTTCAGAAACCCATTGAGAGGTCCCAACGATGAAGATATGGGACCAAGATTTCCAGATATGCTTGGTGCATTCGATAGGGAATGGATGGAAAGAGTTAAAAGCGTATTCCCAGAGATGAAAGAAGGAGTATACATCGGTTTGACTGGTCCCAGTTACGAAACACCTGCTGAGATCAGAGCGGTAAGAAAGATGGGAGCAGATTTAGTTGGTATGTCTACCGTTCCAGAACTCATAATCTGTGCTCATGTTGGGATCAAAGCAATAGTTTTCTCATGTGCAACGAATATGGCAGCAGGTATCTTGGAAAAACCACTTTCACATAAAGAAGTACTCGAAGTGGCTGATTTGGTGAAAGAAAAGTTTACGAAAATTGTTGAAAAGGCATTGGAGGTAGTATGGTGAACAGAGAATTCTTATCGATTGTTGCAAAATTGAGTGAATCAAGCAACATTTTGGTCGTCGGTCACATAATGCCGGATGGTGACGATATAAGTTCCGTTTTAAGTGCTAAAATAGGACTGGAAAGACTTGGAAAGAATGTGCTCGCTGGTATAGACTGGAGAATACCTTGGTATTTTTACGAATTCGAAGAAGTTAATCAGATATTGACATACGAACAAGTGAAAGAACGTGGTTTCAGGCCTGAAGTAGTATTGATAGTCGATGCTTCAAGCCCCGATAGAGTAGGGCAATTTCAAGAGTTTTTTGATTCAACAACCGTATTACTCATGGACCACCATGCTACCAACACACTTTTTGGTGACCACAATTGGGTCGATACGAAATTTGGATCAACTGCACAGATGGTCGTAAGGGTGAACAATGAGCTCGGCGTACCTTACGATGAAAAATTGGCAACATTGAATCTCATGGGAATTGCCACAGACACGGGTTTCTTTAGATACTCAAATGCTGACGAAACAGTCTTTTCGGATGCAACTAAACTCGTTTCTTTAGGTGGTAAAGTACATTTAGTATCAAGAATATTTGAAAACAAAAGAATAGAACAATTCAAGCTGCTTTCCACGATGGTGAATCACCTCAAATTAGAATTGGATGATAAGGTTGCGTATTCATATCTATCAAAAGAAGATTATGAAAGCAACAATTGTAACGAAGATGACAGCGGAGGATTCGTCGGTGAATTGAGATCGTTAAGAGGAGTCGAACTCGCGATTTTTCTTTCAGAATACGATAGTGGGGAAGTACACATTAGCTTTAGATCTAAAGATTGGTTCGATTGTAGCAAATTGGCTACGATGCTCGGTGGTGGGGGTCATCCACGAGCGGCGGGATGTACGATCAAAGGAGATTTATACGTCATAGTAGAAGAAGTAATTAGAGAAGCAAAGAATCTTTTTTTGGCATCTCTCAACTCTTTAACTGACTCTATGAGTAAGTAGTTACTTTAATATCACAATTGTCATAAAGCTGTGGATTCATAAGACCAAAACTTGCGATGGGGGATAGAAATATCTTGAATGAAGAATATTCAGTGAGAACTACCTACGTTGGCGAAGAGTACATTCAAGAAATGCAATACGGTGAGTATTTGGTAAGAGCCTTACCATCTAACGCAATCGATGATTTCAACAGATACGTAGTAAGGATAAGTTCTTATTCGGCATTTGATCATTGTAAATCGCCAAATTTTGTAGAACAAAATGATGGGTATGTATACGTAAAATTCATTCACCTGCACGAGAAACCAATATTTGATGTTACAACTAAATCTCTGCTAAACTCAATCGATGCTGAGACCGTCATTAAACAAATAATCGATTTCGCTAAATGCATAGAGTTGAAAATGTGCCCACCATTCCCAGTCTATTCAGTGGAAGACATATATACATACGCGGGCGAGTTTTTCTTTTTGCCTCCTTTGGTTTTTGATTCTAGTTTTGCTCGAAAGGTAGTAGATTCTAAATACGTATTTGCTGCACCGGAATTCTTGGAAACTGGAACTTATGACACTCGCTCAACCATGTACGTTCTCGGAAGGCTTATTGAATTTTTCGATAGAGATGGAAAATATGTTGGGTTAACAAGCAAAATGACGCAGTCGATACCAGAATTGCGCTATTTTCTTTTTGGCAGTGAAAATGATGAAAAGAGCATAGCAGTTATAGAGAACATTGTGAACAGAATTGAATCATTTCTTGATGATACATCGGATAAGTTCAATATAATACAACTCAAGACAAATCGCTACGACCATTACAGGTCCTTTCTCATGGAAATAATGTCGGAAATATCAAGAAAGTCTAATATAATTCTTGCTGGCTCTATGTTTATGAATGTGATCTGCGAGATTCTGTACAGATATGGCAACCAAATGGATAGCGCGTCGTACTATGAATTATCTACATGTTTGTACAGCGTTTGCAGGTTCGACAACATAATACCTCATGTCATTCAGGCGTTGGAGAAACTTGAATCTGTAACAATAGCAATCGATGATCTGGAAAACTGTGATACCTTTACAAGAAAGTTCTTGAGCTACATTCGCGGAGATGAAGTTAAATCAAAGATAACTGTTATTACAAATAATAGTTCAACTTCAAATTTGACGATAGATATAGAGAAAGAATTCTTCTCAGACGAAGATAATTGGACAGATGTTGAAAGATCAGTAGATGCGAATATTTTTGAAGACAGAAAGCTTCAACTTCTTTCAATATTAGGTCAAGACTTTTCCATAGTTGAAGTAGAGCACTTAGAGAAGATAATTGGTGAAGATTTTGAAGAAACATTGGGAAAAGCTATCAAGTTGAATATAATTTCAAAAAGGCAGTCACTGTACTATTTTAAGGCAGAGATGTGGAATTTGTTGTACGAAAGGCTTCCAAAAGACTATCGGACTAATCTACACTTTGAATTAGCTAAACTTATGGAACATGGGAGATCTTCGTACATATTTTCTTTTTTGAGAAGTGCTAGACAATATGAATACGCTGGCAAGAGACTAACCGCAGCTGTGCTTTATATGAAATCGATCAAGTGGAATTTGGAACATTATGTACTCTCTCCAACGCGTATTGTAGACATGTTCAAGGAAATTTACGAACTGCTCAAATCTGAAAACAGGTTAGATTCCTATTCATTCAATATGCTGAGGCTTAAATTCCAGTATCAGACCGGACAAGAGGCTTTGTCATCAATCCCGATTTTTGATAGTGAAGTGACGAATCTAATAAGTGTATTCAAACCATTCGTTGAACAGAAATATGAAGAGTGCATCGAAAAAGCCAGTAAGGTTAAACCAAAGACTGAATTTGAAAAGTACGAAATAGAATTCTTGCAAAATTATGCTTATTACTCACTCAACGATATGGTCTTAGATGAGGAATTACTCGAAGGTATTGTTAAGAAGCTTGGCGAGACCAATATCGTGTCAGCTCAACTAAAGTCAGAGATATTTTGGTTAATTGGAAATTCTATAATCTACTCTGATCCGAAAAGGTCTAGCATCTTTCTTGCAAAGGCGGATGAGTTGGCTAAGAGATTCAACATCATGTATCTTTTGATAAAAATCAACAATTCGTACGGTATTCTTTACGATGGTCAATCACTTTCGATAGTGTATTTTAGAAAGGCATTGCAAATTGCCATCGAGATAGGATACAATAGGCGCACGATATCTTCTCGATATAACTTTCTCAGGAGTCTTTTGTACTTTGGCAGGCTTCCACAGTTGCGTGAAGAATTGAAAAGGGTGCAGAGAATTGTATCGATGAGTAGCGAGAGTAATAATACTGAAAGGGCATTGTTGCTCAATATAACTGGCTTTTATTATATTTACGAGCAAAAATACGACAAAGGGCTTTCATGTTTAACGGAGGCATATAATATAGAGAAGGAACTGGGTTTGCAGCATTCTTCGTTGAGAACTCTCGTACTTCTCGAATTGATCTGTGGACATTTCGAAAACGCAAAGAGATTAGTCTTAGAAAATCAAGATGACGCTGCAATTGGTATACGCGGTTTTGATTATTTACAAAAACTAATCCTCGCTGAGACGGACGATGAATTTGTAAATGCATGGAAAGGCTACAGAGATTCGAAGATCAATTTGTTAAGGGAAGAGATACTGTATATTTTTTCCGAAAGGCTTGCAAAGGTAGACCCGGAGGGCTTTTTGAGAGAAGTGCACAGATGGGAGAATGTTTATACAGTTGAACAGGCAAGGCTCTCACTCTTTTATGTATTGCTCGCAAAATACAGATACTATGATTTCATAGGTAACGACCTGCGCAAGAACTTAACTGATTGGGAGCTATGCCGCCTTGGCAGGGTTATGGATATAGACCATCCGTTTTTGAGTAACAAGAGTTGTAAACAATTTAAAAATAACATATTGGTAAGTTTTCTAGAGGTATTCAAATTCATCGATCCTAACATAAGTGTCGACGATTTCGTGAGACTTTTTGCAAGTTTGTTATTTGATGCGTTTTCTGTAGACGAGGTATACGTCAACGTAAAGGATGAGAAATTGGGTATCGATTATACGTTTTCAACTGCAAAATCACTTCCTGATGGTACCTTTTTCAGCCTGTCGCCTCTGAAAATCAAACTTACCGACAAGATAGATGAAGATTGTGAATCTACTATATACATGTCATCGCATACGTTTTTTTCAGAAGATGAAAACGAGACAGAACAGGTAATAAACATCCTTGAAGAGACGTTCATTGGTCAGATCAAAGCAATCATATCCCGTGAGGTAGCAAATAGAGACTCACTGACTGGTCTATACAGCAGATGGTACATTGACAGATTAATTGACGAACTACTTAAAGAATTCTCAGTTGGGGGTACAACTTTTTCTGTCTTCATGACTGACATAGACGATTTCAAGAAAGTAAATGACACTTATGGTCACCTGAAAGGTGATGAGGTGCTCAAAGAGATTGCCCGTATCATCAAAGAATTTGTCGATGAGAAGGGTACGGTAGGCAGATATGGTGGGGAAGAGTTCATAGGTATAGTTATGTTAGATAAGGATCAAACCTACAATTTGTGCGAGCAAATGAGGACAACATTGGAATTGGAAATGGAGAAGAAGTTCGGCTTCAAGGTAACTTTGAGTATCGGAATAGCTTCAACACCTGAAAAATTAACAGAAACAGAACTCATAGGACTTTCAGACCAAAGGTTGTACAGAGCAAAAGAATTAGGAAAGAATAGAACGATAGCTGATTGATTTCAAGATTAGAGCCGTAGGTGATATGCTGTGGAGATAGTCAGATTCATAAGGGAGACGTACTGGAGTAAGGATTATGTGGTTGAAATAGATGGCAATACCAAGGTTGCTAAGTTTATTTATGATGGACTTATACACTCGCCAGCTGATGTGGCTCTCAAGTCTGAGTCTGCAAGAAATATTCACGGCCTACTTGTTCCTGAAAAATTCATATTTGAGAATGGTGCAATACTGATATATGATATAGAGAAATATAAATCTCTCGATAGACAAGATTCCAAAGAAAGGGAATTTGCTGCGCAGGTTGTCTTGAATGTAATGAGAAATATTCTACACATTCCAAAATTGTTTATCCCATTCATTGGATTTGACGATATCGTGATAATTAACGGAGATATAAGAGTGTTCCTGCCATTTGTTCAAGATAATGACTATATACTTAAAAGAGGCCAGGAAAACAATAAGACACCTTTATACATTGCACCAGAAGTGTACAATGGATTAGTATCAGACAAATCTACACTCTATGCATTTGGTAAACTCATGTATAATTTGACCCAAAACGATACAATGAAACAAATCGCATTACAAATGAGTGATGAGAATCCAGCAAAAAGAACGTTTAGTGAGGAAGTACCATACTATAGAGTCTCTGATAGAAAAAAGGCATTGAGAGTAAAGAGAGTTTCAAGGATTGAGGAAGAAGAAATAAAGAGACTCATCTATTCGCCCAATGTGGGGCAAGATTACATAGGAGTAATTGGTCCACAACGTGTTGGTAAGACTACAATTGTAGAGAATTTGGAAAGTTATCTACGTGAGAGTGGTATACCATTCATACATGCTATCACAGGTTCCGATGTTATAAGTCAGACGTTGCAGCTTGTGTCTGACAAAATTTCTAAAGACCTTCTTGACGAACTCATGTACTGTATAGAGCATGTTTGTAAGATAGACACGATATCCATTTCAATTGTAGAGGCTTTATCTAGTATTGAACGCATAGTCATATTTGTTGATGACTATCAAGAAGCACCTGAAGGTTTAAGAGTGCTTCTCAAAAGAATTTCTGAATTGGATAAGTCGGGAAAGATAATCGTTCTATGCTTTTCCATAGAAGAATTTGAAGAGTTTAGTCGAAAAATCTACATAGAACCTTTTACAATAGACCTGACAAAGGAAATTGTACTGAATTCGATAGGCGAGGTGGAGAACCTCGATACGTTAGCAAATTGGTTGACGTTGGTATCGAGCGGATTGCCTGGTCTTGTTGTTGAGTACCTAAAGTATTTATACGAAAATGATATCTTAGTATATCGGGATGGAAAGTACTATTTTGATTTGGACACGATTCAAGATGTGGAAATATCAGATGTAATATTCAAAAATGTGCAAGGCTACTTGAATGGAAAAGAGAGATATATATCCATATTGGGTCAGAAATTTTCTGAAAGTGAATTGAAAACTTTGGAGTCTTTGTTGAACACCAATCTTGATATTTCAAAGGCTGTTTCGGAAGGGATCATATACAGAGAATACGATAAATTTAGATTTGCATTGAAACAATATTGGGAAGTTCTATACAATTCTATCCCTAACGAAGAAAGAATTAGCTTGCACAAACAACTTGCAACTATCATAGACAATCCAGAGAAGAAAGCTTGGCATCTTGAAACGATAGGTCAAGAGATGAGTGCCGCACGTGTGTATTTAAGGAACATCTATGAAAGGATGCAGTACTATTCTTCTCCATCTCTTATCCGAAGTCTGATAAGACATGTGAAAAGCATGATAGGTGATAGAGTATCATACTCGATTACAAAATTTGAAGTGGAATTAGCAGAGAGAAGTGAAGAAATAAATGAAATAAGAGACTTAGAGATTCCAAATACAAAAATGTTTAGCTACTATAGGGCGTTGAAGTCATACCTGTTATTTGACGATGATGATTGTATAGCCACGCTGGAAAAATACCCAGTTGGATACGGAAATTTAGGTACACTGAAAAGAAAATTGTTATATTTGAGGTCAAAATTTGAAAGAGGGCAGCGAAGAGATAAGTTCTATTCAGAAACAGTTGAAGTTGTTTCAAAATTGGATGAAAACAACTACTTTCATGCAAAAGTGTTGGTTGAAGCGTATATATTTATTTCAAATTTGATGACAACTAACCCTCAAGAGAGTATGAAGTATCTCAAGATGGCCGAAAAGTTGGCGTTAGATTATAATATAGCACATAGACTACCGGTGATCTACAATAATATGTCCAGCAACGCATCTTCGTTTGTTATTTCTATGCAATACTTAAAAAAGTCTGTAGAAACTGCTGAGAGAATAGGGTTACCTGCAAGGGGATTCTTTGCAAGGTTGAATATGTTGTATCACGCTCTCTATTCAGGAAAGATCAAAGATTTCGTTGATGGAATAATGGATGTGCGTCCAAAGCTCAAAATATTGGGCTTGAGGAATGAAATCATCTATGCAAATATATTGGAAGCCTATTACCATGCATATAATTTTGAAGTGAACGAAGCTCTTGAGCATGTAAACGAATGTGTCAATGTCTATGGAGATAATGGCTCGAAAGTTGAAAGGATATTTGTGAATTTCATTAACCGCAATATTGATGAAGTGAAAAGATTGTTGGAAGAGGGAGATTTTGAGACAAATGATGAACGCATTAAAGATATTATTGACATACTAAGGTCAATCGATTCGGATGATTTACCAGCCAAGTGGGAGAAGTATATTAATTCGCAAAGTAAACTATTTAGAGAAGAGATATTGGCGGTTTTAGGTGAGAAACTTGCGAAGTCCTTACCAAACCTTGTGAAAAGGGAACTTGAGAATCTGGAAATCAAGTTCATATTGGACGGTACTCTCCTATCTTTGGCACTGCTGTACGAAGGATATGGACATTATTATAAGACAATAGGAAACGAATACAAAGCACGTGTATACTATGCAAAATCCGCCACGATATATAGAGATATAGGTTTGACAAACGCATTTAAGAGGATATCTGACAAATACGATATAAGCAGCGAAAAATTCAAATCAAGTGTACAAGCCATAGAAGAATATGGTTACAACGAATTACCGTTTGAAATTCTTTCAAGTCTGAGGATAATTGATACCGAAATGCAGCCCGAAACACTACTCAATTACTTCATTTCCAAAATCATATCTTTGCTTCCGGTGAACAGTGCCTATCTGAAGATTGAAGATGATTTTCTTGATAAAACACTTGAAGCGGGTATTGGGGAATTTAAATCGTTCCCGGAAGAATTTGCACATTTGTCACCATTCGAGGTATATTTGAGGGATAATATCGATGAACATTCAAGGTACGAAATGTACGTCTGTAATCCGAATTTGATGTTAGAAGATAAATTCTACCAAGACATCATTTCCACTGTTCAAGTATTGGAATATGGTATAATCTCAGTTTTGAAAGGACTTCTTACAAGGCTTAGGAGTTTTGTAGATCCACTAACGAAGCTGTATACTAGATATTATTTTTCAAAACTTCTTAGCATACAATTTGAGAATTCAATTAATTTTAAAGCACCGCTCAGTGTTGCTATGTGCGATATCGATGATTTCAAAAGAATAAACGATACATATGGTCACTTGATAGGTGATGAGGTCCTCAAGAAGATTGCAAAGATTTTTAGAGAGAATGTACGCACTACGGATGTGCTTGGAAGATTTGGCGGAGAAGAGTTCATAATGCTTTTTCCAGATTCTGATATCGATGAGACTGTATCTATATTGGAAAGACTTCGCAGACTTATTAGAGATATCGAGGATTTTCCGTTTAAGATTACACTGAGTTACGGCGTTTCAAATTACCCGATATCAGAGGTAACATCTCATGAACAACTCATACAAGATGCCGATATAGCACTTTATCATGCTAAACGTACGGGGAAGGATAGAATAGTCTTATTTACGGAGGGAATGACAGGTGGATTACACGCATAACACACACAACAGTGTACCATATAACTACGATGATATCGATAGAAGTCTTATGGAAGCTTTATGGGATGAGGGATGTGACCTTTTTATCAATGAACCACTTTCAGCACATGTGAATTTTAGGTTGGGTGGAAGAGTAAGACTTTTTGTTATTCCAAACTCCTTAGATGGCTTTTTGAATACCTTAAGGTTGCTCAAAGAGAGAAATATAGAATATCGTATAATCGGTAAAGGAACAAACATCTTACCATCAGATGATTACAAGAGTTATACTGTTGTCTCTACTGAGAGAATAGACAAAGTTGAATATTCCGACGGTTATGTTTATTCAACTGCCGGCGTGCCATTTAAAAAATTCTGTCTAATTGCTATGGAAAATGGGCTTTCTGGCATAGAAAGGGCTTACGGTTTGCCGGGTAGCGTTGGTGGTGCCATATACATGAACGCTGGTTGTTACGGCTGGGAAACGAGCGAGAATATCATCGAAATAGATGTATTCGATGGTAGAAAAATTTTCACTATCTCAAATTCTGAGGCGCAGTTTGCATACAGAACGAGTTTATTCAAGAAAGAAAGAAATCTCACGATCGTTGGTGCAAGATTTAGGTTCTTTGAAGGAGATAAAGAGCAAATCAGAGCTTTGATGTTAGATACGATGAAGAAGAGATATGAAAAACAGCCACTCGAATATCCAAGTGCCGGAAGTGTTTTCAAACGACCGAGACCAGATTTCTACGTCGGAACTGCAATAGAGTCTTTGGGGCTGAAGGGATATTCCATAGGTGATGCACAAGTTTCAGAAAGGCATGCTGGGTTTATAATAAACAAAGGAAATGCTAAAGCAAGTGACGTTTTCGAGTTGATAGATTTGATAAAATCAAAAGTGAGGCAGACCTATCAAGTCGACTTAGAAACTGAGATAGAAATTTGGAAATAGCGAAGTTTTTAATTCTTGGAAGATATAAACTGCGAGCAGAAACTTATCGAAAAGGGAGGATGTAAAGATGGGACTTAAAGGACACTTGGTTTGGGACAAGAGAAAAAGGGAAGAGATTGAGGAGTTTTCCAATGAGTACAAGAAATTCATCGAATTTGCGAAGATTGAAAGATTGGCAATTTCTTATTTTGAAGAGTTACTCAGAAAATCAGGATTCATAAGAATTGATGAAGTTACGGATGTAGAAGATCAGGTATACTTAGTTAACAGGAACAAATCACTTGTCGCAATAAAGGGGAACATCGAAAATGGTGTCAACTTTGTTGCTGCACACGTTGACTCTCCTCGCTTAGATTTGAGAACTTATCCACTCTACGAAGAGGCTGATATAGCATTGGCAAAAACGCATTATTATGGTGGCGTGAAAAAGTACCAATGGTTTAGCCTACCACTTGCGTTAGTTGGGGTTGTTGTCAAAGAAGACGGGCAGAAGATAGATGTGTGCATCGGTTGCGATGACAAAGATCCTGTTTTCGTGCTTCCGGATCTCTTACCACATCTTGACAAGGAAGATAATAAAGTCAGCGAGCATTTCAAAGCAGAAAAAATGAATATAATTCTTGGCTCAATACCACTACAAGGTGAAGAAAATGAGCCAGTTAAGAAAAATGTGCTAAAATTACTGAAAGATAAGTACAATATAGACGAAGAAGATTTTGTTAGTGCAGATTTAGAACTTGTACCTGCATTAAAGCCACGTGACGTTGGTATCGACAGCAGTTTCATAGGTGCCTATGGACACGATGATAAGATTTGTGCATATGAAGGTGTTATGGCGTTGTTGAATGCTCAAATATCTGAAGGTCAAAAGGCCGCGGGTGTGATACTGTTTGATAAAGAAGAAATTGGTAGCGAGGGAGATTCAGGTGCTCAGGCAAGATTCTACAGGGCATTTTTGAGAAAATTGTTGAAAATGAGAGGCATCTCCGATGCTGAAAGTGCATTAGATGATATAATCGCAAAATCTACAGTATTATCTGCTGATGTGACAACGCTCCAAGATCCATCTTATCTTGAGGTTCACGATAAACTCAATGCTGCAAAGGCTGGCTATGGTGTTGGACTAGTCAAGTATACTGGCCGCGGTGGGAAAGGTGGAGCAAGTGAGGCACACGCAGAGTTGGTAGCTCGTGTTAGAGGTATACTCAATAAGAACGGTGTTTCCTGGCAGCCAAGTCTGCTTGGAAAGGTGGATGTTGGTGGTGGTGGTACAGTTGCAAAATTCCTTGCACAAGAAGGATTCGATACAATAGATATGGGACCGGGCCTCTTGGGTATGCATTCACCATTTGAATTGGTTTCAAAAGCAGACCTGTACGAGACGTACTTGGCATTTAAAGTATTAATTGAACAACTATAATGACAATGTTGGATAAATTATCAGTTTATGCCATGACCATGCGTTACCGTGTGGAAACATTGAATTCTTTTTACCCAACGAGGTGAAAATGTGTGAAAAAGAACGGTGATGAAATTTACGCTCACGTTGAAGAACTGTTGAGAATGATATGCTTTAAAATAAGGGTACAAGGCCGAATAGCATTAAAAGACTATTCAATTACACCTGCTCAGTTTGATCTCATGCAGAGAACCTATTTCGATGGCCCACAGACCATGACAAAACTTAGTCAAATGCTCGGTATCGCTAAAAGCACAACAACCGGCTTGGTTATGAGGCTTGAAAGGGATGGTTTCTTAAGAAGAAGGCAGGGTGATGAAGACAAGAGAGTAGCCATGGTTGAAATAACAGAGCTTGGTAGTGAGGTCATAAGATCAGTTATAAAGCGGAGAGTGGATTATATAAAGGAGATAATGGAGAAGTTTCCACTCGATACATCCGATAGAATATATCATTCTTTGATAGAACTGTCGAGCGTTATCGAAGAGAGGTAGTAACCATTTAGAAACCACCAATGGAATGAGAGAAAAGAGATGAATAATAGAAACTGGGAGTGCTGAAATGTGAAAAATAGAAATTTCTATTTTAATTTTTGTTATGGAGTTGTGCTTTTCATCTTTCTTTTCATCTTAGCAAATCCCGGCTATGCTCTCACCGTTATCGGTGATGATGGTGCCATCGTGTATTTCAACGATAAACTGGTTGGAACTATAAAGGGGCACCAACTATCTTTCGATGCACAAATCCCGGGTACATTGAAATTGGTTAAGCCAGGATATATACCATTTGAGAAGATGATAACAGAAGATGCAACAGTAGTAGTTAACCTTGTACTGCCTGCTTATTTGAACATTGTTGTGTCACCAACAGATTCAACAATATACATAGATGGCGACATGATTGCGAGGGGGAGTACAAAGGTATCACTAAAACCAGGTGAGCACGTAATAAAGGTTTCAGCTCCCGGTTTTACGGAGAAAGATGTGAACGTATATCTAAACCCATATGAAGAAAAGAAAATAGATATAACATTAAAAAACACTGTTACGTTAACGTTAGATACTTCAAAAAGGATAGAAAATGCGTTCCTTAATTTTGATAAGATTGTCCTTCCAACTACTCTTGAGGTTCAGCCTGGTAGATATCGCTTGATATTACCTACAAATTTCGTTAACTACATTCAAGAAATAGAAATTCCAGCTGTTGACAACTATAAGTTCTCCGTTGATTCAAGGCAATACAAGGTACTTACGGTATTAGGCAAACCTGAAAATGCAACTGTAAAAGTGGGTAGTGATTTTTACAATGCTCCTGGAGAAATACGGCTTGTGAATGGTAAGTACGATGTTCAAGTTATTTCACCAGGGTATAAGAACTTCAGTACTACCATTTTGCTTGAAAACGATCAGGTCCTGTATTACACATTGGAACCGATAGAACAGATAGATGTACTACTCGGTGGTACCAATACTATCGTAGAATTTGATGGGTTCAGTCAGGAATTGTTGGTAAAACGCCTAATGTTTACGACGATAAAGCAGATGACAAAAGACTCTGAAATTTCTGAAAAAAGTGTTGTATGGTTTGGTTTTAGCGATGGTACCTTGAAAGATATACCAAAATCGATACCAGTTGCACTTAGCCAAGGTATTCAAGTTGCGGTTGACAGCATAGTGTATAATGGACCAACTATAATACAGGTGCCACCCAAACAGGTAATAAGGGTACTCAGAGGTGCTAACTCGGAAGAATTGATTGCTGAAGTCCCGCTTGTTTTAGACAGTGTTGAATCATGTTTAGTCAACGTATTTTCAAGAAGTGTTTTGGATGTCTTTGTAAACGGAACGTACATTGGAAGAACCCCGATATATCTTGCAAACCTACCAAAAGGAACGTACACATTTGTTTTTAAGAAAGGTGAAAGTGAATTGTACAAGGAAGATGTGTACATAGAAAATGGAAAGATCAATGAGATTAGAGTAGACAAATAGTCAGAATATATGGAGAATCAAAGTAACAAGAGAAATCCGGTCAAAATCGAGGTGAGATGATGTTTACCAGAAAACGTTTCTTAATGCTGTCTGGGCTTGTCAGTGTGTTGCTATTCTTGATTTTTGGAACATCTGCGATTGGAGCAACTATCAACGATCTATCTTCCGCTTCTGCGCAGTATAAAGCCGTGAGCTTTCTGGTCGATAGAAAGATTATGGAGGTTGACCAGAACAACAATTTTAAGCCATCACTGCTTGTATCGAAGTTAGACTTAGCCAAGTATCTTTACAATCTAATAACTTATTACAAACTTGAAAATTCAAACAGTACAGTGAGTTCAGAAGAAATTAGTAAAATTCAATCACGCGTTTATTCGTTGGAAAAGCAAATGCAGTCAAGTATCTCTGCCCAATCAGGTGTTCAAAGTGACTTAAGTGATCTTAAGAAGAGAATCACAGCACTTGAGAGCAAAGTTACGTCTATCACTACTACTAGTAGTAGTCAAGCATCTCAAATAACTCCAACGGATTTTTCAAAGGATATAGATTCACTATCGAAAAGAGTCGCGACACTTGAAAAAGGGTCATCAGATTTGTCGAAAATTGTGGACCAATTATCGAAAAGGATTACAACGTTAGAGCAAAAAGATGCATCTTCTCAGATATCAAGCATTTCGAAAGATTTGGATTCATTATCAAAAAGGGTAACTACTACCGAACAGTCTGTTGCACAAGTCAACAGTAAAATCGCGGTAGTTAACGGTGATATAAGCAAAATTAGCACTAATATCAACGATATTAACAGTAATCTAAATGCGTTTAATACCGAAGTGACAAACAACATACAACGAATAGACTCAAAGATATCAGCATTGGAAAGTAGTCTGAAATCTAGTCAACAAGATATAGGAAAGATAGTAACAGTAAGCACTCAAGTTTCAAAACTCGACGGACGAATTTCAGCCCTTGAACAGTCTAGTCAGCAATCAAGCCAAAGATTGTCAGCCCTTGAAAACTCAGTTTCACAGAATTCAACGGATATAGAGAATCTAAAACCACTTAACGGTTTGTATGCATCTACTAGTAAGGAAGTTAGTGCATTGTCACAGAGGATTTCCAAGATCGAGGAAATAATCAATAAGGGAGACGATTTCATAAAGAGACTTGATGCGATCGATGCATTAACAATTGTCGACACAATTGGAAATTTCCAAGTGTTGTCAAATCGCTTTGACCAGTTAGTGGCAAAATATACAAAGATTGAAGACCAGATGCGTGCACTTTCTATTGAACAGCAGTACATCTTGAATGAGATTTCCAACGTTAAGGATACTGTGGTTAAGACTAGTGAGCTATCAAATGATATCTCAACGCTAACGCTTAATCAAGATAAGGCCAAGACTGACTTGGAATCGCTCAATGAAGAAGTAAGTAACTTACGTTCGGAATTAGAAATGACTAGATGGATAGCTATTGCGGGCACTGTAACGTCTGTGGTGTTGGGGATACTTTTCATAGTAACTGCTGGGCAATGATTATGATGGGCCGTATCTACGTAATTAAACAAGATGGTTAGGGGTGAAGTAAGATTGGTTGGTCTGGCACTGGAAGCAGGTGGAGTCAAGGGTTTTACGCATATAGCTACTTTGAAACTCTTGGATATGTACGATGTGAGGTTAAATATGATAGCTGGGTCTTCAGCAGGTGCCATAGTTGGTGCCCTTTATGCGATGTACGGTGATGCAGATAAGGTTTACGAAGAATTCTCGACAAATGTCGTTTCTTTCATGAAAGACAAATCGTTGAAATCTTCTGTACCAATGTTTGAGTTAGTAATAAAGAAGGCGTTGATAAGTTTAGATGATTATTATCAGTTTTTCAAGGCACTCTTTGGGAGGATCAAGTTTTCACAGCTTAAGACAAAATTGGTTGTCGTAGCATTTGATTGTGAAAATCGTGAGTCCATGGTTATAGATGAAGGTTTCTTAGTTGACGCAGTTTTGGCAAGTTGTACAGTTCCAGGGATTTTTGAACCAACGTATCTTTGTGGTACAAGGGTTTTGGATGGTGGAGTACTATCTCCGCTTCCAACAGAGGAACTTAAGAAACGTGGTGTGGATAGGATCATTGCAAGTATATTCAATGAAGAAATTCCTGATTATCAGACACAGTTTAGTTTGTTATCGGCACTTGATTCCATTAAGAATCAAGAAATACTTAAGCAAGAGATGCAAATAGCAGATTTTGTTTTTGATTATCCAGTACAGGCAGAATGGAGTGAATTTGAAAGATATGAATCGATCTATAATGAAGCTTTAAAAATTGCTATGGATAGGAGAGATGAATTTGAGAATTTCCTTAGGCGGTGATATAATTCAATATCTGGGTGCAGTTGGATTATTGAAGGCACTGCAAGAGTTTGAAGGATCTGAGAGTAATAATGATTTTTTTGAAATTCACTGTTGTGGCTTTTCTTGCATCCCTGCCGTACTTTGGCAATATGATGCAAGCACAACTTATATGAGAATATCGAAAATGTGGCAAGAGGCTTTTAAAATCTTCAAGTCTGTTTCTAATCCATCCTTGTCAAGTATTGGGAGTAGTATAACGCTCTTGTATAATGTTCAAAAGAAGATTAAAAACCAAGAAGAAGATACAAAAGGAAATGCTAAACTTAGAGAATTTATCCAGAAATGGGTCCCAGAATTTGAGATTACTGATAACTTCAAAGTAAAGGTCCACGCATTCAACATGGCTCAAAAGAAAGAAGAGATATTGACTGGTAACTCTATAGATGTGATATCAAGAGCGTTGACGTATCCAATAGACTTTTCACCGATAGATGATTATCTTTCTCTTGCTTGGGTGTTTGGAATTCCGGAAGGAGATGGTATAATATACATAGATTGGCTCAATTCTTTTATTCCCCAAAGGGCTTCTGATTATCTCCTGCTATCAACTTTCTCAAGGACAGTCAAATTTATTAAAGACCGTTCAAACAGGGCAAAGTTCTCTACTTCGATACAGGTCTTTGATTCAAAGAATTTCAGTGTGATAAGCAATCGTTTTTACCTTGCTGGTAAGAAAATGGTTGAAAGTCTTACCGTTTAAGAGTCATAGGAGGTATGGGTATGAAGAGTAGAAGGATTCTTAGCATCACAATTTTGATGATACTACTTTCCGTAGTTGTTATTTTTGCACAAACATCGACAACCACGACAACAACAAGTACAAAGAAGTCGAAAACTGTTAGAGTCTCTGCTGACTATGTTGAACCAAAAAGTGATGTTATATATTACAAAGGTAGAGTATTCGTCAATATAGACGAAGATAAAGTAAGCGTAAAGACTACTGAGATGTATGTACGAAAAGTTGGCGACAAATGGAGAAATGTAGATATTCCAGTAAAGTCTGAATTCAGTTTCGATGGTGGTAGTGCAACCGCAGATAAGATGACGTATGATCTTGATAATAGGACGGGAGTTCTTACAAACGCAGTAGTTACGATAGTCGATACGAAGAGTAATGAAAAGATAACAATAATAGCCGATAGTGTGAATTATGACTTGGATAATGACAGATACAGTGGTACGAAAAAGGGTGGTGTCAATATTACAAAAGGTGATGTCACGACAGTTAGTGATAGATTTGATTATGATAAGAAAAAGGGAGAACTTACATTAGTTGGAGCTGTTGTAATAAACGATGCTAAAAAAGGTATAAAGATGACAGCCTCTGATGCAGTTATAAATACTGAAAATAACGATATGAAGGCAAACAATGTTAACATAGAACTGAAAGTTGAATAATGGAAAGGAGTTTTTTGATGCACAGATTTATAATCTCCGGCCCAACTGGTTCAGGCAAGACCGAGTTGGCTGTGGCCATAGCACAGCAGCTGCCCATAGAAATCATATCGATGGATTCTAGACAAGTATACAAATACATGGATATTGGTACAGCCAAGCCTGACCCCTACCAACTTGTTTCTGTTAAACATCATATGATAGATATAGTGGAACCTTCCGAATATTTTAATGCTTTTCTATATCAAAAAATGGCAAAGGAAATAGAAATGGATGTGGTTCGGAGAGGAAAGATTCCCATATACGTTGGTGGAACCGGGCTTTACATCGATGCACTGGTAAAAGGTTTTTTTGAAGGTGTACCGAGGGATGAGAACATACGAAAAGAACTCAACCAGTTGAACGAACAAGAACCAGGAATTCTGAGAAAGATGCTTGAAGAATTCGATCCACAGGCAGCTTCCAGGATACATTTCCAAGACACAAAGAGGACAATACGAGCATTGGAAGTTTATCTCAAAACTGGCAAACGGATTTCCGAACTTCAAAGTCAGCAGTCAAGAGAATCAAACGAGGATTTTACATTGGTAGTTATAAACCGCGAGAGAGAAGAGCTCTACAAAAGAATAAATAGCAGAGTCGACAAGATGATAGAATATGGCTTGATAGACGAAGTGAAAGAACTGATCTCAAAATATGGTAAGAGTCCGGAAGCATTCAAGACCATAGGGTATCAGGAGATCATCGATTACTTGGATGGCGTATACTCCATTGAAACAGCTATACATCTTATAAAACGCAATACCCGCCATTATGCACGTAGGCAGATTATCTACCTGAGAAGGTTTAAGAATGCAATATGGATAGATGCTGCGGAAGATGAAGCTAAAGAAAAAATAATGAAATTGATAGAAGAGAAATATCTAATTGAGCAAAATATCTGAGGTTAATCCATCAATCCAAATATACAAGCAGATTCTGAGGTGAAAAATCACATGGAAGCACTGTATAGAAAATACCGTCCTGTTCAATTCTCACAAATCGTTGGTCAAGAACACATAAAGAGGATAATTAAGAATGCACTTGAGAAAAGAATGATATCACATGCTTACATCTTTGCAGGTCCGCGTGGTACGGGAAAAACAACAACTGCAAGATTGCTTGCAAAATCGCTAAACTGTGAGAAGAATCAATTTTCTGAACCTTGCAACGAATGTGCTTCATGCAAAGCCATAGACAATGGTTCACATCTCGACGTGATAGAATTAGACGCGGCGTCAAACAGAGGTATAGACGAAATAAGAAGAATAAGAGATGGTGTTAACTTCAGCCCAGCAATGGGTAAGTACAAAGTGTACATAATAGATGAAGTGCACATGCTGACACGCGAGGCTTTCAACGCGTTACTCAAGACTTTAGAGGAACCGCCATCACATGTTGTATTCATACTTGCCACAACTAATCCGGAGAAGATTCCACCAACTATTACATCCCGTTGTCAGGTTTTGGAATTCAAAAACATTCCAAGTGAGGAAATAGTAAATAGGCTGAAAGAAATCTCTGCGATAGAAGGATTCGACATAAGCAATGACGCATTGGTGAAAATTGCAAAAAGAGCATCTGGCGGTCTTCGCGATGCATTATCAATTCTTGAACAGGTCATTAGATACACAGGCGGAGAAGTAACAGCACAAGCCGTTGATGAGGCACTGGGATTAGTTAGCGAGGAAATTGTAAGCAAATTTGTAGATGCCATATTGGAAGGAGATCTACACACCGTACTTGACATAACTGAGAAAGTCTATATCGAAAGGGGAGACTACGACACATTTCTAAATCAGCTCATCGAATATTCACTCGAAAAAAAGACTAATTTAATGACGAATTTGTCGATGGAGTTCTTTGGAATAATGAAGGAACTAAAATATGGTGAAGAGAAGCTTTTGATTGCAAAACTTCTATTCGCAAATCTTGTGGAGAAACTTCAATCAGCTGTTCAACCAAAATTGGGAAAGGGTATAAATGTTTCAAACATTTCAGACATTTCAAAACAATTTACGGAGAAAGAAACGAAGAATATCGTCAAAAACACTGAATCAAGTGATGGTAGAAATCGAATTGCTGAAGTCAATACCGTTTCAAATATGAAGCCAAATTCAGATGATACCTCCAAAGATGTTCTTGATAAAACGGTAGATAAGGCAACAAGATTTATTGATCACACTTCAATTATCAACCCGAGTGAGCAAAAAGTGGAACAATTTTCAGAGAAGTTCTCACAGTCACAAGAGAATAGTCAGAATGTACCGAACGAGAAAGATAGTGATAGTGAGAATAAGCAATTTGGAGTCGCAACTAAAGCAGTATTGGAAGATTTAAAATTAAACGGAGATTTGTCAATATTCGTAGGTCTCTCTTTGGCGACCGTGTACGAAAATGAAGATTCCATTAGGATTGTCTTTGATGAATCCAAACAGTTCAGCTATGAAATCATAAAAGAAAAGAAAGACGAAATAGCGATTCTTTACAAAAACAAGACCGGACTAAACAGGCAAGTCATAGTTGAAATATCAAGCGAGATACAAGACCCAGTTGTTGAAAAACTGAAAATGCTATTTGGTCCACTTGGATGATTTTTGATTAGTAGACTACTTTATCGAATGAGGTGATTGCATGTTTGATATTTACGATATAATACTAAAGGCTAAATCAGCCAGAGCCACCGATATACATCTGTCCGTAAACAATCCACCAATAATTAGGGTAGACGGATATTTGTTAAGGATGCAAGGCTATCCAGCGCTTACAGTTAATGATTTAAATAGTATCATAGAACACTTGCTCGGAGATAGTGATATAGAGAACAGAAATAAGGAGACTGATTTTTCTTTTGGATTTGAAGATGTTAGGATAAGGGCAAATTTGTACTATGAAAGAGGTAATCCGGCACTTGCATTGAGGATCATTACGAAGAAGATTAGGACTTTTGAAGAGCTTGGCATTCCAATTGTTCTGAAGGATTTTTGTGATAAAGATTCTGGACTAGTCATAGTGACAGGACCAACAGGCAGTGGTAAATCTACAACGTTAGCTGCGATGATCGATTATATCAATTCGAAGTACGCATACCACATAATAACGATAGAGGATCCTATAGAATACGTCTTTGAGAACAAGAATTCACTGATACATCAGAGAGAATTGGGGAGGGACACTCAAAGTTTTAGCGACGGTCTTAAATATGCACTCAGGCAAGACCCGGACATCATACTTGTTGGAGAAATGAGGGACTTGGAAACGATAGCACTTGCACTCACCGCTGCAGAAACTGGTCACTTGGTACTTGCCACACTCCACACGAACTCTGCGGCAACGGCACCTGAGAGAATCGTTGACGTCTTTCCAGCCCACCAACAAAAACAAATCTCACTTCAATTAGCGAATACGTTGATCGGTGTCGTATTTCAAAGATTGGTTCCAAAAAAGGGTACAGGACTAGTTCCAGTAGTTGAGGTGCTTGTAGCAAACATGGCAGTCAAAAACCTGATAAGAGAAGGGAAGATACACCAAATAGAGAGTATCATGCAGACTGCTCAAAAGCAAGGAAATGTATTGTTCGATGATGCGCTCTTGAAAGCGTATTTTTCCAACATAATTTCGAAAGAGACGGTTGTTGACTTTGCTAGGGAACCTGAGGAGGTGGCAAAGAAGATAGGATGGACAGGAATTTGATGGAAAGTATCAAAGAGTGGACAAAGAGTAGTATAGAAGAACTGGAAAAGAGATTGATGGAAAATCTCGAATTGAAGGATATGATAAAAGTTTCATCCGATTTTACCAAATTCAAAGAAATTGACTCACTGATAAATGAATATTTTGAACTTCTGGACGAAAAGGAATTATGGAAAGAAGAACCTGGAAGTGAAGGAGAGATACAGAAGATAGATGAAAAAGCGGAATCACTGGCTAATGAAATATTGACATTACTTTTGCCAGAGGATGAGTTCAAAGACAGAAATGTATTCCTTGAAATCCGTGCTGGAACAGGTGGAGATGAAGCCGCACTTTTTGCAGGAGATCTTCTTAGAATGTATCTAAGGTATGCTGAGATTAAGAACTGGTCGTATGAAATCCTCGATGAGAGTAAATCAGACCTTGGTGGATACAAAGAGGTTGTTGTTAGGATAAAAGGGAAAAACAGTGGCACCTATATGAAATACGAACGTGGCGTACATAGAGTGCAGAGAATTCCCGTTACAGAATCTGGTGGAAGAATACACACATCAACTGCAACGGTGGCAGTGCTCCCAGAAATTAGAGATGTTGACGTTTTCGTAGACCCGAAAGATTTGCGAATAGATACGTACAGAGCATCTGGCGCTGGTGGGCAATACGTGAACAAGACAGAGTCAGCTATAAGAATTACGCACATCCCAACCGGGATAGTGGTAACTTGCCAATCTGAAAGATCCCAGCACCAAAACAAGGACAAGGCGATGATGGTCCTACGTGCGAAGTTGTACGAATTGGCAAGAAGAGAACAAGACGAAAAAGTTTCCTCACAGAGGAAGAATCAAATAGGCAGTGGTGAGAGAAGTGAGAAGATAAGAACGTACAACTTTCCACAAAACAGAGTGACTGATCACAGAGTAAATCTTACGATATACAATCTTCAAGCTGTAATGGATGGAAACTTGGATTTAATCATACCCAAACTTATCCAGTACGATATAGAGCAACAGCTCAAAGAACTTGGCATAATTTAAAACGTGGAGGGATAATATATGTTGTACGTTGTTGACCATCCTTTGATAAAGCACAAGTTAACAATCATGAGAAAAATTGACACTGGTCCAAAAGAGTTCAGAGAATTACTCAGAGAAATCACGTTACTCATAGCCTACGAAGCAACGAGACATATTGAGGTGTACGAAATAGAAGTGGAGACACCACTTGAAAAGGCAAAGGGATACTGTATAAACGATAAAGACATAGTGATAGTACCGATACTCAGGGCCGGTTTAGGTATGGTCGATGGTATATTGGAACTTTTGCCGAACGCATCCGTAGGTCATATCGGTATATATCGCGATCCAGAGACGCTTAGGGCAGTAGACTATTATTTTAAACTACCAAAGATAACTAACAATAGTGAAATATTCGTGCTTGATCCAATGCTTGCTACAGGTGTTTCTGCAGTTGATGCAATTTCGAAGATCAAACAAGTCGGTGCTAAAAGGATTACTTTTATCTCTTTGATATCCTCACCTGAAGGAGTAAAGGCACTTGAAGATACTCACCCTGATGTAGATATCTACACTGCCTCACTTGATAGACAATTAAATAACCACGGTTACATCCTACCAGGACTTGGTGACGCGGGCGATAGACTGTTCAGAACTAAATGATGCAGCCTTTGATTATCTGATCAAACGATTTGAAAACTCTCTCGAAATGATGTGGAGGTGCTTTATACTTGAGTGAAGGAATAAACATGAAACAACTCGAAGAAATGACGATGAAAGAACTCTATGAACTTGCAAGAAAGTATGATATTGCCAGATACACTGCTATGAGAAAGCAAGATCTCATATTTGAGATACTCGAAGCAAAGGCAAAGTCGGAAGGATATTTTTTTGGTGAAGGCGTGCTTGAAATTGCACCCGATGGGTATGGCTTTCTCAGAAGTCTGGAGACGATGCTTTCTGGTCCCAAGGATATCTATTTGTCACAGTCACAGATCAGAAAATTTAATCTGAACACTGGCGATATCATCTCAGGGGTGATACGTCCTCCAAAAGAAGGAGAACGTTTCAATGCAATGATAAAGATCGAAGCAATAAATTACAAATCCCCAGAGCTTGCCGATGAACGAGTCAATTTTGAAAATCTCACACCGGATTACCCAAAGGAAAGGTACGTACTCGAAACAGAGAAAGAAACATATTCAACCAGACTCATAGACCTTTTTGCACCGATTGGGAAAGGTCAACGAGGCATGATCGTCGCTCCACCGAAGACTGGAAAGACCACCATTCTCAAGGAAATGGCAAATGGCATAGCTCAAAACCATCCAGAGACCATAAGAATAGTGCTATTAATCGATGAAAGGCCAGAAGAAGTTACAGATATAAAAGAATCGGTCAATGCAAAGGTCATTGCCGCACCATTCGATATGCCATCGGATAAGCAAATAAAAATAGCAGAACTAACACTTGATATGTGTAAGAGACTTGTCGAATATGGTAACCATGTTGTCGTATTACTAGATAGCTTGACGCGTTTGGGACGTGTTTACAACATAACGGTACCACCAAGCGGAAAGCTACTCACGGGTGGTGTGGACCCAGCTGCACTCTACAAACCGAAACACTTTTTTGGAGCGGCAAGAAATACCAGAGAAGGTGGCAGTTTGACGATCATTGCAACGGCACTCATAGAGACCGGCTCAAAAATGGACGAGGTAATATTTGAAGAATTTAAGGGAACAGGTAACATGGAGCTTGTCCTCTCAAGACAACTTGCAAACAAGCGAATATTCCCTGCGATAAATCTAGCACTTTCTGGTACGCGAAAGGATGAACTCCTTACAACTCCTGCTGATTTAAAGAAGATTTGGATACTTAGAAGAATGCTCAGTTCTATGACAGAGGAAGAAGGACTCAAACTCATACTATCCAAATTGAAAGAAACTCGTACAAACGCAGAATTTCTTGCGCTCGTAGATGCTCAAAAAGCTGTATAGTAATCTAATAATCTGGTAATCTTATTACTCGCTTGAGACGATAAGAAACATAGAAAGCGAGGAGATGCAAAAAATGTCAAGGAAATTTCTTGCCTTTTTTCTAGTTTTGACAACTGTGATTGGATTTTCTACGGCACAAAATGGGATGGAGTATTACTCAGCAGCGGAATTATCGTATAAATCGGGAGACTATAAGACCGCTCTGGATAACTACGAAATGGCCCTTGCAGCTGATAATACGCTTGAGGGATACGACCCACAGATAAAATTTAAGATGGGCATATCTGCTTACATGATTGGAAATTACGATAAAGCAAGAAATTATCTTGCTGGTTATGATAATGACTTTGTCAGAAATTTGCTTGAATCGATATCTTCTCGGGAAACTGAAGATGAGTGGAAAAGGTGGATAAAGCAGAATAATCCTACTACATCCGAAGTTGTCTCACAAGATGAAGTATCAACATCAACGGCAGTTACCGTTACACAGCCATCGAGCGGAAGTTCTAATGTCGCAATCATAATAGTCATATTTTCCACTACATTTGTCGTTTTGATGATTGCCGAGTACAGAATTTATAGAGTAAAAAGAAAAGTTATCGAACTTCCTTTGGAATCTCGTCAGAGGGCATCTGCACAAAAGATCGAATCAGAAATTGCAAGTACCAATACACCCAATACTGCTGAGGTATCCGGCGAAGCCAGTCAATCTTCTGACGCAGCCGAAAAGAGTTCAATTGACAAAACACCCTCAGAGCTTGATTTAATACCAAATGGGGCAAAGATCATTGATTTTGAAGAACTCATAAATAGTGAGATAGATGTATTTAAAGATATCTTCGAACAACTCGATACTATCGATAACAAAAAGGAAGAAATGCCGAGTGTTGAATCTGCGAAGAATACAGACAACAGTGATGTATTACAAAATATAGAATTCGATGCTGAACCTCCTATAGAAGAGATTGATAGAGAAGCACTAATCAATGAAGTTTTGGACGAGAGCAAGAATTTGATAGATGAGATCGAAAAGATTTCTAATGAATCTGGTGAAACAAAACAGAGCGAAGTGACGCCTGTTGAATTAGAAAGTATCGAAGCAGAACTCATTGGAAAAGTTAAGAAAATAGTAGACACAGTTTCTGAGAATAAAGACAAAGAAACAGAATCAGAGGAACAACCTGTAGAAGACTACGAAAAGCTACAGAAACCATTTGAAGAATTTGATGAGCTGGAAAAGATATCCGAAGAAGATGCAAACATCCTTATGAAAAAACTACTTATTCTATCTCGAGGTGAAAGGGATTGACTATTTTCATTCTTTTTATTTACACGATAGCGTATGCATTTATCATATTCAAGCCCCACATATCCTCAGTCACAACCCTCTTGTTTGGCATAGTTTCAATATTGCTTTTGGGAGAATTCAACTTTGAGAACCTGCCAGCAATAGTCGATTTCAATACACTTTTCATCTTACTTGGCATGATGCTGACGATATCGATTTTAAAAAAGCATGGCGTATTCAACGAAATATCCGAGAGGATCGTTAAATTCAGCAAGGGGAATATGATATTAGCGATATTACTCATAGATGTTGCAATATTCCTACTGTCAAGTTTGCTCGACAACGTCACAACGATACTAATATTCATACCGATACTACTATACATAGCTGATATAACGGATATAGATTACAAGTTACTGACAATTAATGCAATATTTTTTTCAAACCTTGGCGGTATGACAACGGCAATTGGCGATCCTCCAAACATCGTTATATATGCAGTGTCAAATCTCAGTTTCATGTCATTTATATACAATCTTATGCCCATTGGATTCATAGTTCTCATAATACAAATTCTTGTACTAAATAGAAAATTCAAGAAGATCACTTACAAAGCACAAATTACTGAGAGTAGTATGCAGAAAAACAATACCTGGATCTTGTACTTTATTGGTTTCATGTTCATAGTGTTGCTCATGGCTTTACACGAAGAAGTTGGTCTTGAACTTGGATTTATAACTCTCGTTGGAGCCTTAATCATGCTCTTTGTTGAAGGTACCGATTTTCAATCTGTCATTTCAGAAGTCGACTGGGACACTTTGTTTTTAATTACTGGGCTATATATGTTGAATGGAGCACTAGAGAAGATAGAAATCTTTGCACCACTTATTAACTTGTTCGAACCGATAAAGACATCTCTCTTACTTGCGATAATCATTCTATGGTCGTCACTGTTGTTGACAGGATTTTTAAGTGCACTACCAGTCACGTTACTGTATATTACGATAATTAGGAAACTTGTTTCTTTAGGCGCTCCTATCGATCTTTACTGGGCACTTGCTCTTGGAGTAGGAATCGGCGGGAATTTAACACCAATCGCGTCTATGTGCAATATAGTTGGTAGCAATGTATTGAAAAACTATAAGAAGAGAACATTAACCTTTTCTGAATTTTTGTCTTCAATGTTGAAGCCAGTTATGCTCGGTGGTATAATCTCAACGGCATTTCTCATTTTCAAATATCTGTTGTGAAATGTATACGTATGTATGCGATAAATGGAGAAAATCTAAGAGAAAATCTAAGTTGAAAAGCATGGTACACACTCTATCGAGGTGATGCTTACGAAGTTTATAGTCTTAGCTGTCTTTGCTATCGTTATGTATTTTGTTATTAGTGGGAAGATCAACAAAACTATCGTTGCTATGGCTGGTGGCCTCTTACTTTTACTTATGGGGATCTTTCCTAATCCGTACGAAGGGCTTCAAGAAACTATAGACATAAACACATTGCTTTTCTTGGTTGGTATGATGATTTTCGTAAGAGTTATGGAAGAATCGGGCATTTTTCAGTATCTTGCGATTAGAACCGTGAAAGTGGCCGGGACCAAGCCAGCTAACCTACTTTTTGCACTTACTTTTATAGTTGCTTTGGTTTCCTCGTTCATCGACAACGTGACAACTGTTCTTATATTCATACCGGTTACTTTTGCAATTACCGATATACTACTTATCAACCCAACACCATTCGTAATAGCGGAAATATTTGCTTCGAACATAGGTGGTACTATGACACCAATTGGTGACCCACCGAACATATTGATTACCTCTGCAGCAAAGATTCCATTTTTGGAATTTGCGTTGTACATGGTACCTATAAACTTGATAATACTGTTATTGATGGATTTGGCATTTATCTTGATGTCAGGTAAAGATTTCAGGAAAGAAGTTCCGAGAGAGTTTATAGATAGCTTTGACGAGAGCAAAGCAATACAGAACAAGGGAAGATTCATAGCTTCTTCAATTTTCTTAGTAACGGTTATAGTCTTGTTTTTATTGCAGAAGCAATTGAATTTAGAAAGCTCGATAATCAGTTTAATGGCAGGATTCTTTAGCCTTCTGATTTTCGAAAGGAAAGAAATAGAGCCGTTCCTATCGAAAGTCGAGTGGGAAGTGATCTTCTTCTTCCTTGGGCTATTCATCATCACAGGGGCTATGGAGAAAGTTGGTATCATGAGTGACATTGCGACGTTCTTGGTCAACATTTCGAAAGGTTCAAAAGTCATGCTTTCAAGTATGATTGTTTGGATTTCCGGTATCGTGTCTGGTTTCATAGATAACATACCATTTGCAGCTACAATGATACCTGTTATAAAGCAATTACCACAGATAAATCCAGATGCATTTTCGAATATTCAACCGTTCTGGTATGCTCTTTCGTTAGGCGTTTGTCTGGGTGGAAATCTGACACCGGTTGGAGCATCTGCAAACGTCGTTGGATTGTCGTTACTAAAGAAACACAAGGGAATCGATGTATCTTTTAAGGATTTCATAAAATTTGGTTCCATTGCCGTTGCAATCAGTTTGGCCCTATCTAATGTGTATATGTTGTTGCTTCTTGAAATAATGAAATGATCAAATATTGGTGATGAATTAATACCTATGCGCGATATCAATGAACTAGATTTGCAGTTGTTGTTCCCAAAAGATGTACAGAGTGCCGTTGAAATACAGAATAACTTGTCAAAGAGTTTGAAAATCCAAGAACTTGAAACACAGAAGATACAGTACATCGGCGGATTGGATGTAAGTTATTTAGATAAATATGCGTTGGGTGTACTCGTAATCTTGGATAACGAGTTAAATATCGTAGATATAATAAGCCAAAAGGCCGGGGTGGAATTTCCATACATTCCTGGCCTTTTAGCGTTTCGTGAGGCACCAGTTATTCTCGAATGCTTAAGAAAGTCATCCATTAAACCGGATGTTTTGATATTTGATGGTCAAGGTATAGCTCATCCTAGGGGGTTTGGAATTGCAAGTCACATAGGCGTCTTGCTTGATGTTCCGTCGATTGGAGTAGCAAAAAGTAGGTTATACGGAGTGTGTGATGAACCAACACGTGTTGGACAGGCAGAGCCTATTTATGATGAAGTAGGTAACCTAATTGGATACTGCTACCTTTCCAAGAGGAATACAAATCCTATCTACATCTCTCCTGGACATTTATGCGATCCCGATAGCGCATTGTCATTTGTAAAATCACTCATTAGGGGTTACAAGCTACCTGAACCAACAAGATTGGCACACATCTATACGCAGAGGTTGAAATCCACTGAAGAGTAGTGAAATAGTGGGAGTTCTAAGGATTTTTTAAGGAACCAAAAATATATTACTAGTTGAATTGCGACATACATCATCGACATACATCATTTATGGAGGTGGTTGTTATGAAGAAAACCTTCAGTGTTGTTTTGATGATGTTGTTGGTTGTCAGTGTATTTGCTGCCAAGACTACTACTCAGCCTATTCTTAGCTATATTTCTCCATTTGTGATTGAAAAAACAGAGTACGAAGCCACGGGAGTTATAGAACAAGTAGTATTGGGCGTTTACGGAAGAGGTTATGCAACTGTGTCATACGGTGATGGAGAAAAGGTAAAGATTCCGTTTATTTGGAATCGGTACTCCGATGTAAAGATTGGAACAGAGGTGAGCTTTAAAGGAATTAAGGCAACCATTCTTGTACCAACATCGGTGGAAGTCAACGGTTACAAGATTGTTCTCAAGCCTGTGAAAAACGCTGATAACGTAGAAACGCAGATTTTAGAGACAAAAGTAAAGAGCATTGAGATTTCAAGAAACGCCATAACAATTGTCCTTACAGATTCGCAAAACAAAGAATACAAAATTCCGGGATCACTAATACCAATTTGGAAGACACTAAAAGTTGGTGACACTGTAGAACTCAACACGATAAAACAAAATATCAGCGCAGTCCAAAGTATCACGATCGATGGAAAAACGTACAACTTAAGCAATGCTCTAAGACCCAGTATGAATGTTTATGGGAAGAGGAGATAGTTAGACCATATTGTAAAGATGTAAGTTAAAAAAGTGCCGGAAATCCCGGCACTTTGTAGTTATATTATCCTGAACGTCAATAACGTCAATCTGCTCCTCTGTTACCGAGTTCTTTATCGAGCATGTATATTGCAATTGGTGAGTCGCCCAGTTTTTTAAGATTCTTGACAATCAATTCAACTTGTAACTCTTCCTCAACTTGCTCTTTGACAAACCACTGCAAAAATTCCTTTGTTGCATAATCTTTTTCTTCTTTTGCAATATCAAGTATAGAATAGATGCTCTTTGTGATGAATACTTCATGCCCGTATGCATCTTCAAAAGCTCGCAGTGGAGATTCCCATTCACATTTTGGCTTTTCAATTGCAGGTAATTCCACCCGTCCACCGCGATCATAAATAAACCCATAAATCTTCTTTGCATGACCAAGTTCTTCAGTTGCTTGAACCTTCATCCATTTTGCAAAACCCGGTAAATCTATAGCATCAAAATAACTTGCCATCGATAGATAAAGATAAGAAGAAAAAATTTCCTTCCCTATTTGCTCATTCAATGCCTTAAGAACCTTCTCTGATATCATGCCATTCGCCTCCATTTTTAATCAACATTCAGATGATTTACAATACCTTTTGTATCTCTTCGTACGGTGGTTCATTTCCAGGATTGTCAGTTACCCACGAATAAATGACTTTCATATTTTCAACAACAAATACTGCGCGTTTTGCCACCGTATAATTTGGAACTCCAGCAAAATTTTCATGTACTCCACCATACTGCTTTGAGACAACTCCACCAAAATCAGAAAGCAATCTGAAAGTAAGTCTGTTCTTCTCTGCAAAAGCCTTATTCGAGAACGGTGTATCAACACTGATACCAAGTACAGTTGCATTCAGGGTGTTGAATTTTGCAAGCATGTCTCTGAAAGTGCAAAGCTCTTTCTCACATACGCTTGTGAATGCACCTGGATAGAAAACTAAGACAACCTTCCCTTGAAGTTCAGATAGATGTACCCTTTTTAAATCATGGTCGTACAATTCAAAATCCACTGCGTTCATACCATCTTTTAACATACATTCACCTCCACTATTCCAAAATTATCTGGAATATTCAATTATTCTAAATAAATTATATCATGTATAAATTTATATGTCAAATATACTTACATAAAATCTTTTTATTATTGATTACTACTTTCTGTATGTGCTATAATAAATTCACTCACAACTTGAATTTAAGCTTTCCATTCAATTAATAAATGAAAATATTGCAATTAATGTCTTAAGTAAGCGCTTTTAGTGATTTTTTTGAATAATTTAAAATTTACAATTGAAACTTCTTAGAAATATGTGGTATAATACTTATGTGTTATGTAAAACAGTTCCTTATTACATCCTGTGAAGGGGGGATTTACAGTGAAAAAGTTGCTAGTATTCTTAAGCATTTTTATCACGGTTTTAGCTCTTGCGGCGTTTGATCCAACTACCTACGTTGAAGCAACGATAGGAGAGGCGGATACATTGGATCCACACCTTGCTTACGACACAGCAAGCGGTGAAGTCCTTTACAACGTTTACGATAACCTTATCGCTTACAAAGGAAGCAGCGTCAGCGAGTTTGTACCAGAACTTGCAACGCAAGTTCCAACTGTTCAAAACGGACTCATCAAAGATGGTGGAAAGACATACGTATTCCCAATCAGAAAAGGCGTTAAGTTCCATAACGGCAACCCATTGACACCAGAAGATGTAGAGTATTCATTTGAAAGAGGACTTCTGTATGATCCAGCTGGTGGACCAATGTGGATGATGCTTTATTCACTTTTTAACGTCCATTCTTTGGACGAACTAATTGAGAGTTACGTAAAAGTACCAGTTGACCAGATATTCGATAAAAACGGTGAACCAAAGGCAGAGTACAAGCAAAAACTAATCGACTTCTACAAGAATGTTATTGATCCAGCGGTTGAAGTACAAGGTGACAACGTTGTAGTCAAACTTGTCAGGCCATACGGTCCATTCATGAACATCATTGCTCATAGTGGACACTGGGGAGCAATACTTGACAAGGAAACATCCATAAAACTTGGACTTTGGGATGGAAAGGCAGAAACATGGTGGAAGTACAGAGATCTTCAAAAGGAAAAGTCTCCATACTATGCATATGCGATGGGAACCGGTCCATACAAGTTCGTAGAATGGGATAGAAAACAGCAAAAAGTAACTCTTGTAGCAAACGATGATTACTGGGCAGGCGCACCAAAGATTAAGAAAGTAATCATTTGGGGTATTGATGAATGGTCCACAAGAAAAGCAATGCTTGAAAGAGGAGACGCAGATTCTATAGCGGTTGACCTTGAATACTTGGATCAAGTTAGAGGAAACAAAGACCTTACGATAGTTGAAAACATACCACAACTCAGTACAACTGTACTTGGTTTCTGCTGGTCTATCAGTCCATCAAGTAAATACGTTGGAAGTGGTAAACTTGACGGTAATGGCATACCTCTTGACTTCTTCAACGACGTTTACGCAAGAAAAGCGGTTGCAGCTGCAATTAACTACGATGCGTTGATAAGAGACGTGCTCAAGGGATTTGGTAAGAGAATACCAACGGCACTTCCAGAAGGTTTGCTTGGATTTGATCCAACATTGCCACTTTACAAGTTCAATATTAAGACAGTTCAAGATAATTTGAAGAAGGCATGGAACGGACAAGCATGGGCAAAAGGATTCAAATTTGGCGTTGCATTCAACCAAGGTAACTTGGCAAGGCAAAGAGTAGCAGAAATGGTAAAGATGTACCTGGAAATGGCAGCACCTGGAAAGGCAAAGATAGATGTTCAACCATTACAATGGCCAACATTCCTCGATGCAACGAAACGTGGCGAGTTGCCAATATTCATACTTGGTTGGCTTGCTGACTTCCCAGATCCAGATAATTTCATATTTACATATTACCACAGTAAAGGTGACTACTCTTCAAGACAAGGAGCTAATTTCCAAAAATTTGTTAGCACACCAAGAAAAGAACTTGGGAACAAGAGCTTAGATGACCTTATCGAACAAGCAGCATCTGAAACTGATCCAGCTGTTCGTGGCAAGTTGTATCTCCAGATCCAGAAGTTTGCAATTGACAATTGTATAAGTGTTCCAGTTTATCAACCAGTTGGAGTACGTGTACAGAGAGCATGGGTCAAGGGTTGGTATCCAAATCCAATGAGACCTGGTATGGACTTCTATTCTGTCTACAAAGAACAATAATTTAGAAGCACTAGATTGTTGAACAAACCCGCTGGGAAATCCCAGCGGGTTTTATATTTGATACTGTTCTATCAGATTAAATCAGCCAAAATTACTTGCTCGTTTGCCTTGATATGTGTCTTTTTGCACCATACGCTTTTCTATGGCACTTACAATTTCCGTTTTTGTCCTGCTCCAATTTCCAAATAACGTTCCTTTTGATGGTGGATCAGCAACGAGCCTGTGAATTACGATACTTGGCGATAGATATTCTAAAAAAGTAACAGTTCTTCCTACGTAATCATCGAATGAACAAACATCTATCTTTCCTTTTTTGTACATCTCGCCAAAAATTGTCTCATCAACTATGTAAAGTGAGTGTATCTTTACACCATCAACTTTGAGAGCGGATAGAATCTTTGCACTTTCAATCACATCGAGTGTATTATCACCAGGAAGATTCAATATAACGTGTGAGACAACTTCGAAGCCAAAATTCTTTGACAAATTTACTGCATAAATGTATTCAGCAAGTGTGTGACCCCTATTCACTTTTACTAATGTGTGATAATTGGCTGTCTGGAGGCCGATGTCAAGAGATATTGCTATGTTGTATGCTCCTTGTATGTCTTTGAGCAAATTCAGAACATCTCTATTTATACAGTCTGGCCTCGTTGCGATATCTAGCTGCACTATATCACCATCTATTGCTTGTAAATAAACATCTTTCAAAACATCTATTGGCCCAAATGTATTCGTATAATTTTGAAAGTATGCGATGAACTTGTTAATACCCTTTCTTCTGTACTTTTCTTTCATCAGTTTAAGTTGCTCTTTAATTGGTCTACCTGAAAACGTTGCAAATCCACTACCTGTCTCATCGCAAAATAAACATCCTGGTCTTCCCATCGTCCGATTGGGGCAAGTGAAACCTGCGTTGATTGGAAGTCTCTGTACACGTTCACCATATTTCTTCTTTAATTCAACACTTAATTTTCTATACTTGTAACCTTCTTCGAGAAAGTCGTAAATTGTTTGAGCACCTCCTGTGAATCTATTGTTGGAAATTCTCCGTCGTAATATACAAACTTTCCATTTACCATAGTAGCAAAGACGCTGTCAGTGTGTGCATGCAAGAGATTATTTAGGAATCTGTTCAGTGGCTGCAACTGCACGTCATCTGTGCTGAAAATTGCAAAGTCCGCAGAGCTGCCTACTTCTATCTTTCCGCCTTCCAATCTCAACGCTTTGTATCCATTAGTTGTTAGCATACTGAATGCTTGATCCGTTGTAAACACTGAAGGATCTTTCATCTTCTGGCTGAGCATTGCAACTCTAAGGTCGAAGAGTGGATTGAGAGAATTGTTACTTGCAGGTCCATCTGTACCAATGGACAACGTAAGACCTGTATTGAGCATTTCTAATATTGGTGGAATACCATTTCCCAATTTCATGTTACTTGCAACGTTGATTGAAGGGAATGCATTACTCAGCATACCGAGTTCATCAGTTCTCAACTGTACACAATGCACAGGAATGAAATGTACTTTATCAAAACCAAGTGATATTATCTCACTAACAGTGTATTTTTCTCGCTCCCAGATACTCTCAAAAAAGTGCATAGCGACAATCATATCATTAACTCTCGCAACGTCTATAATGCGCTTCAGATAATCCTTTGAGCATGTGTAAGGTGCATGTGGCCCTAAACCAACAAAGATTCTATCATCGTAACCATGCCATTTGTTGTGAAGTGCGACGTTTTCATTCAATCTTCCAGCATCATCACCGTTATCATCTGTAAGCCCTCTAGTTAATAATGCCTTCATTCCAAAATCTGCAACGGCACGCGCAACTGTATCCATGTGGAAATACATATCACAAAAAGCCGTAACACCATGTTTTGCCATCTCCATCATTGAAATCATAGTTCCGTAATATGCTGCATCGCTTGTGAGACGTTCTTCGAGTGGGAAGATTGTCTTGAAAAGCCAGTCGTTAAATGGCAGGTCCTCCGCGACACCTTTCAAAATTGCCATCGGTGTGTGTGTATGCGTATTTACAAACCCGGGAGTGATGACCTTATCTGAAAAATCATACACTTCCTCAACTTCAACTGGTTCCACATTATCTTCTAATTGTGCTATTTTTCCGCCATCTATGCGTACGTCGCACCTTTGTAAAGTTTTATCAATTAGAACCAAACCATTCTTCAGAATCATTTAATATCTATCCTCTCGGCATCAATCCAGAGGTGTTCGATATCGTAAAATTGTCGAGCGCTTTTTGTAAATATATGAATTACAATATCACCTGCATCAACGAGTATCCAATCGTATCCCTCACCACGATCGTAGTATATGATCTGCTTGCCAAGCTCGTTGAGATAGTCCACAATGTCATCTCTCAAACTTTTCATGTGTATACTACTATTTGCTGTACAGATGACAAAATAATCTGTAAGTAACCGTGTTTTTGACATGTCCATAATAACAGTATCGATAGCTTCTTTTTTCTCAAGCTGCTTTGCTATTTCCAACACCGTTTCAATTAATTTACTATCCACCTTCTTACCATCTTCCAACAAAGATCATGCACCTCCTATATTCAGTTCTTCGCTTATCTTACCATTGATCAAGTAATCCCTTAAATAACCAATCAAATAGAACGACCCTGTTATGAACTTGCTATCTGCATCGATTTCTCTTAGCTTTTCCAAACCGACAATTGGGTCAAGTTCAATCGTAACATTCTTGCAGTACTTTTTTGCAATCTCATACGTTTCTTCAATTCTGTTTGCCCTTTTCGAACGTGGTAGAGTGATGATCATCTTGTCAAGCTTTGGCCCTAATATTCTTAGCACACTCTCCTTATCTTTATCATCAAGTATACCAAAAAGGGCTGCTCGCCGTTGATTAGGGAAGTATAATTCCATATTTTCTGCGAAATTCTGTGCAGCTTGTGGATTGTGCGAACCATCCAATATAAAATCATCGAGTAGCTCAAACCTGCCAGGAATAAATGCCTTGGAAAATGCTGCCTTCACGTTTTCTTCATCCAATGGATGGACAACCTCAAATGCCTTCAGTGCAACTGCAAAATTGTAAAGTTGATGCTGGCCATTCAATTGAACTTGGATATTCCTTACATCATTCTCGCCATGGTAGTTGTATACATTTCTATTGAAAGTATATTCAACAACTTCCGCTGAAAAGTCTCTACCAAACTCATAGACCTTTGAACCACGCTGTGTGGCAATGTTTCTTATCACTTGCTTTGCACCTTCTGGCATCTCACCAATTACAACGGGTTTTCCTGGTTTTATGATTCCAGCTTTTTCAAATGCAATCTCTTCAACTGTATTACCGAGCACATTTGTGTGCTCAAGTGAGATAGTAGATATAACTGAAACTTCAGGAATTACAACATTTGTCGAATCAAATCTACCACCAAGCCCTACTTCAACGCTACCGTATTCTACTCCTTTTGCCTTTGTGAGATAGAAGTACATCGCCGTCATGTATTCAAAAAAACTTGGTGCAAATTCCTCTCCTATCTTATCCATTGCCTCTGCGTATGGTCTAACGGTATTTGCTGCTTCAACAAAATCTTCTTCAGTTATGTTCTCTGTGTTGTAATGGAAACGCTCCAGTATGGTTGAAAGATGAGGCGAATAGAATCCCGTCACATCATGGCCATGCATATGAGTAAGATATTCTAAGAATGTCGTGACACTACCTTTCCCATTTGAGCCAGTTACGTGAAAATATTTAACGCCCGAATGGGGATTACCCATCCGGGAAAGGAGTTGCTCTATCCTGAAAAGTCCTATCTTCATCGTATTGTATGGCCGTGTAAAATATAGATACTTAAGTACATCTATAAAATCACTCATTTGATTCCTCCATTACTTTGCGCACATTAGGCCATCAAGTTTATCAGTTGTTTGCCCCTTTCAAGTCTGCTACTATCTGCTCTATCCTTGCAATCTGCTCTGTGAACAATCTTTGCTTTTCTTTTGTCTCTTCAACAACATCTTCCGGTGCATTTTCCAAGAAATCCTTATCGTATAACTTCTTTGCAAATTTGTCCATATCGCTTCTCATCTTTTCTATCTTCTTTTGTAACCTCGTTATCTCGGAAGATATGTCTATCAACGTACCAAGTGAGACGTAAACTTCCATCGTTGGAGAAAGATAAGCAGTGGCACACTTTTCTGGTCTGTTTTCAACAAATCCTATACTTTCAACGTTACCTAAGAACTCTACGTATTCTTGTTCTTCTTGAGTCAATTTACCTTTTACGAATGCCTTTACCCTTGTCGATTGTGGTACATTTACCTCAGCACGAATGTTCCTGATGCCCCTTATTACATCAACTAACTTTGAAAATTCCGCTTCGGAAGATTCGTCAACCAACTCTTCAACATACTTTGGCCACTGTGCGATTACCAGCGATTCGCCTGCTGTCGGTAATTTCGTCCAGAGCTCTTCGGTCAAAAATGGCATAAATGGATGCAACAATCTCAAACTCGTATCTAAAACGTGGACAAGCACATTTTGAACGATCTTCCTATCGGAAGTTCTGAGCCTATTTTTCACGGCTTCTATGTACCAATCACACAGCTCATCCCAGAAGAAACTGTACATCTCACCGGCTGCAACGTTGAAATCATACCCATCAAGTGCTTCAGTCACCTTTTTAGTAACCTTCTGTAGCCTTGACAATATCCACCTATCGGCAAGTTTCAAATCACTCGGCTTAACTTCCACTTTCTCAAAATCGTCAAGGTTCATCAATACAAAGCGAGTGGCATTCCAGATCTTGTTTGCAAATTTCTTGTACGTATCCAAGAATCTCACATCTAATTTCAAATCTCGTCCTTGAGCTGCAAGCATTGCCAACGTAAATCTCATTGGATCAGCGCCGTACTCATCTACAACTTCAAGTGGATCTATACCATTTCCCAAAGACTTGCTCATCTTTCTACCATGTTTGTCTCTCACAAGCTGATGTATATACACTTCTTTGAATGGTTTCTCATCCATGAACTCGTATCCCATAACTATCATACGTGCCACCCAGAAGAAGATTATATCGAAACCTGTGACGAGCACATCGGTTGGATAATATCGCTCAAGATCAGCTGTCTTTTCTGGCCAGCCCATCGTACTGAATGGCCAAAGTGCAGAGCTGAACCACGTATCTAACACATCTTCGTCTTGCTTTAGATTGGTACTACCACAGTTCTCACACACATGTGGTTCTTCTTCTGCAACATTGTAGTGACCACAGTCTTGACATTGCCAGACGGGTATCCTATGCCCCCACCACAACTGCCTACTTATGCACCAATCTCTGATTTCGTACATCCAATTTAGATATACCTTCTTCCATCTTTCAGGTACAAATGTTACTTCATCATTTTCCACTGCCTCAATAGCACGCTTTGAAAGTGGCTTCATACTGACAAACCATTGGTCCATCAGCCTTGGTTCAACTACCGTACCACATCTATAACATCTACCAACCGAATGTTTTAATGGCTCAATTTTAACAAGATAACCTTCTGCTTCAAGCTGTTCAACGATAGCCTTTCTTGCCTGTTCTGCCGTCATACCTCTGAAATTACCGCCATTTTCGTTGATTACAATATGATCGTCGAAGATGTCTATGAATTGCAAATTGTGTCTCTGACCAATCAGATAATCATTTGGGTCATGGGCTGGAGTCACCTTCAATGCACCAGTACCAAACGATGGATCAACGTAACTATCTGCAATGATTGGTAACTCTCTACCGACTATGGGCAGGATTGCGACCTTTCCCGCATATCCTTTATATCTCTCATCGGAAGGATGGATTGCAACTGCAGTATCACCGAGCATAGTTTCAGGCCTTGTTGTTGCTATAACGATGTAGCCATCCTCGCCCTTTATAGGATACTTGATGTGATATAACGCACCCTCTTCCTCTTCGTACTCCACTTCTTCATCAGAAAGCACCGTTCCACACCTGTGACACCAATTCACGATGTACTTACCTTTGTAAATCAACCCCTTTTTGTACAGGTCTACGAATACCTTTCTCACAGCCTTTGATAGACCATCGTCAAGTGTAAAACGCTCTCTTGACCAATCGACAGATGCACCTATCGCCATTATTTGCTTTTTAATTTCGTTTCTGTATTTATCTGCCCAATCCCAAACGATGTTTATAAATTCTTCTCGGGAATAGTCTCTTCGACTCTTACCTTGCGTTGCCAAAAATTTTTCAACTGCCGTCTGAGTTGCAATACCCGCATGATCCTCGCCCGGTAGCCAAAGCACGTCGAAACCTTGCATCCTCTTATATCTACTCAATATATCTTGTACACTCAGATTAAGCGCGTGGCCCATGTGAATCCTTCCAGTGATATTCGGAGGAGGAATAACGATCGAATACTTGGGACCTGCTCCTCTCGGTGTAAAGTATTTCTTCTCAAGCCATTGCTTGTACCATTTCATTTCAATATTCTGAGGCTCATACCTTGTACCAATCTCCATCAATGGGCACCTCCCACAGTTTTTATATCTATACTGCAATCTATTTGAATTTTTTCGTTCCCGTAAGTCAAAAGAAGGTATTGAAGTGAGTCAGTGATACGCTGGGCTACCTTGTTGAGCTCTACATCAGTTATACCATGAAGCACAACGCAAAATGACTTCTCTCCAGCCTTGCAGACGAAATCTTTAGGAATCCTTACGCTGTGCTTTATCACCGACGAAACCCTTGAAAGCACAAATTTACTTATGTCATCACTCGATGCAGAAAAATTAAGATCTATTCTCATCAAATAGAATACTTCCTTACTATTCTCAAGCTCTGCCATAATTTCTTTCGCGAATTCTTCATTTGGCAATCTCGTAACCGGGTCAACCCATTCACCTGTCAATAGTCGATTTATGTATGCCATATAGCGACCTCCCCTATATTCTAAAAATAATGTAATACTACATCTCTTATTGAATAATTCTATCACAAATTGACTATTGTGAGAATACACACAGTTGTGGTAAAATATATAAATACCATTCGTAATGCGAACTATTTGAATTGAAAAACTATTTAAGACTTGGATAAGGTTAGATCAAACAACGAGGAGGCAGTGTATGGCCTTGTCAATTCTTTCCTTCATTGCTACGCTATCGCATTTTACATTGGATTTCTTTGCATCGTTTTTTGGCACACTTGGTCCATACCTAATAAATAAATTTGGAATTGAAATCAAGTTATTCACATCATTTCTCACGCTCACATCTGCCACAGCAAGTTTGCTGCAAATCTTTTTTGCCGCAATATTCGATAGAGTGGGTTCATCAAAGAGAGTACTCTTCATAATATACATCGTTGAAGCAATTGGAATTGCTACATTGGGACTTGCAACGAATTTCTGGGTTGCGTTGATAAGCATCTTCCTATTCAGAATTGCCAACTCAGCATTTCATCCGCTCGGTGCCGCAATGGCTGGAGAACACAGTGGCCAATCAGTAGCATTTTTCTCCATAGCCGGCACAATTGGTTCAGCCTTGGGGCCAATATTCATTGCATTTTTCGTTCTAAATTTTGATATCAAGTACCTTTGGATAGCAGTCCTACCATTACTTGCAATAGCTATTTGGATACTGAGAATAAAAATTCCTGAACGCACAGTAGTAAAGAAGGAAAGAATTTCATTCAAAGAATTTTCGGTACTCCTTCCCATACTATTCGTCGTTACGACAAGGAGCTTTTCAATGTCGATCATCCACACCTACGTCCCAATATATGTTACAAACATACTGGAATATCCATTGAGCATATCTGGAACGCTTATTACCTGTGGAACAATCATAGGAGCCATATCAAACTACCTTGGAGTCATGTTGATGAGGAAGATAGGTGCAAAAAGGCAAGATTTCATAGCATTTCTTGGTATGGGAATAACTGTCGGTTTCATGTTACTTTCAAGGAACCTGCCTATGCTTTTCATCTTTTACATCCCATTTGACTTTTTTGGTAACCTTCTCATGTCTGCAAACGTGGTGCAAGCACAATCCATGCTTCCAAATCGTAAGGCACTTGCTTCTTCAGTTGCAATGGGACTTGCTTGGTCGATCGGTGATTTTCTCGCCACAGGCTACAATGCAATCTTTGGGAACAATGTCTTACTTTCTATGGGTTTGATCATTCCTATCACGATTTTTGCATCCATATATTTTGGTATTCTTCAAAAGTACGATACCAAATAATTATCGGAGAAATATGGTAAAATATACGTAGTAATGTTTATCAAATGACAGCTAAACGCGCCAAGTAGTATTGCTTGGCAAGTTTTGTATGTTACATATTCTAAAATCTTATTATTGCAGAGGAGGAATATTTAAGTGAACAAGAAGAACGATGAGATAAATCAAAATAGTGAACCAACGCCTGTATACATAGAGAGGATAGCATATGGCGGGTACGGAATAGGAAAATTGCCAGGTGGTAAACTTATCTTTGTAGAAGGTGCATATCCAAGTGAGCTAGTTAATGTACAGATAACCGAAGAAAAAAGAGATATTGCATTCGGAAAAGCATTACAACTCTTGGAAAAGGCAAAGTATAGACGATCCCCGAAATGTAAATACTTTGGTGTTTGCGGTGGTTGCCATATAATGGACGTTGAATATCAAAAGCAACTCGAATTCAAACGTGACATAGTCAAAGACCAACTCAGAAGGATAGGAAAAATAGATATAGAAGTTAATCCCGTTATTCCAAGCGATATGGAATATGAATATAGGAACAAAATGGAATTCACATTCGGATACGACCATGGTGAACTGAAACTTGGGTTGAACAAGAGAAGTACAAACGAAATCGTAAACATCGACCAGTGCCCTATATCTCCTACATCTTTCAACAGAATACTGAAAGAGCTACCAGAAATCATCAAGATGAGTAAAGTAAAGATATATAATCCAAACAGCAAAGCTGGAACGATGAAACATTTGGTGCTAAGATACTCAAATTCCAACAACCAGACGATGGTAATTCTTGTCACGAAGACTGAAAAATTTCAAGAAGCTGGATACATACGTTCAGAATTACTCAAGCGAGTACCGCAAGTAAATTCGATCATCCATGTAATGAACTCTTCAGACGAGATAGTGCTAAGAGGGCCCTACGAAACCCTGTACGGCTCAGGAGTGCTCGAAATTGAGATGGACTACGAAAAATTCCAAATTCCACCTACGGCATTCTTCCAAAATAACTTCAACGTAGCTGCAAAGATGGTTGAGTACGTAACGAAAGGGCTCGAATTAACTGGTAGTGAGACTGTACTTGACCTATATGCAGGAGTTGGCACGTTCACAATGAGATTGGCAATGCTCACAAAATACGTCACAGCTGTTGAGAGCTCTCACATCGCTGTAAAAGCAGGGAGGGCAAATGCGAATATAAACGGTGTGAGAAATGTAAGGTACGAAGAAGCGAACGTTGATGAATTTCTGAACGCATTCCAAGGCCGAGTAGACGTTGTTGTAGCTGACCCTCCACGAGCAGGACTCGATAAAAAAGTGTGCAACGAGATACTCAAATTAGCTCCGCAAAAAATCGCATACGTTTCTTGCGACCCGGCAACACTTGCAAGAGACTTAGCAATACTCAAAGAAAAATACGAAATACTTTCAGTGCAACCGTTCGACATGTTCCCACAGACATATCACGTCGAAAATGTTGTATTGATGTCAAGGAAAGACATATAGAAGGCTCGGAAAGGTTTGAAAACAGGGCATTTGCAAATTCGGAAGTGAAAACGACAGGAGAAACGATCAGTGATGAAGATATTGAGAAGGTTTTAGTTTCGATATATGAGAATGAGAATTGTAATGAACTAGAATACTACATCAAAGCGCTTGGAAACAAGAAACTATCGAAAGTGCTGAGGAAAAGATACGGAATAATAGTGAATCACAAGAAGATATACAGGATAAGGAAAGAGCTTGGACTATTGCGGAAGTACAAAAAACATGCAAAACATGCAAGGAAAAGGTTGAAGAACCATGAAGTAAGTGAGCAAAACAAATACTGGGAAGCAGACATCAAGTTCATACCGACAATTCAAGTCGAAGGTGATAGAAGCATACAATTTTCTTTTACCAAGAAACAAGAACACAGAGAGCATTAGGACACAAGACACCGAACGAACATAATAAGGCATTAAGTGGGAGAATGAGTAGAAAAGAGGCAATAAACATTGTTGTGGCTGTGAAAAAATGAGACTCTCTTAATTATTCTCCAAAAACAGGAGATTTAGCCGAGATAAGGTAACATGGAGCATTAGGATACAAAATGCCGAACGAATATGATTATTATTCAAGAGGGATACTGTTAACTTTGCATAATAGAAGAGAATCTTTGATGTATTCCTGAACCAAATAGTTCTTCAATAGCTTGTTTGTATACAGGAAGTCCATCAGTAGTAATAAGTTGAGGATGCTCTTTAGTTTGTTTGAGTAACTTGATAGCATTAGAATAATCACGATATCTTGAGAAATGCCAAGCAACAATTTTCAAAGTATTCCAATCGACAACACGAATAATAAAGATTTTGGATTTTCTATTTTCTGAGGTATTCGTGATGGATTATTTAATGGCAAATCAGGCTGTCGAAAAATTGAATATATCCCCACGCAAAGTACAAGTCTTATGCGAGAAGGACCGAGTAAAAGGCGCTGTTCGTTTAGGTTGGGCATGGGCGATACCGAAGGATGCGGAAGAGCCAGAAGATACAAGGATTAAGAGAAGAGAACATTGATACCTGAAATCTGAATTACTATGAGTTTAACTAAATATAGAAATTAAGGAGTTATTTATGGCAAAAAAGACTGTTGAAAAGGAACAATCACTTGAAAGCATATTATGGAATTGTCGGAACGCACTTAGAGGGACTGTCGGCGGTAATGAAAAAAACCGCGACGCCGTCATGGGCCTGGTCTTTCTGAAATTCGCCGGCGATAAGTTTGAAAAAAGGGGCGAAGCGATAAAAGCTCAATACGGCGACGTGCCGGCGTTTCTTGAAAAACCCTCATTTTATCTTTCTGAGAACGTTTTTTATTTGAGCGAGACTTCGCGGTGGTCATACATAGTCAGGAATGCGAGCTCGGATGAAATTGCCGTTATATTGGACAAGGCGATGGCCGACATTGAAGAGAAAAACAAATCATTGAAAGGCGCGCTGCCGCAGAATTTCTATGCGACGCTAGGCGCGAGAAGCGCATCCTTAAAGGCGCTGATCGACGAGATAAACAAAATAGATGAGAAAAGGTTTCAGGACAAAGACCTTATTGGCAGGGTGTATGAATATTTCCTGCAGGTGTTCGCCATTGACGCCGGACAGGGCGCGGAAAAGGGAGAATTCTATACCCCCGCGAGCATTGTCAAATTGATTGCCGAACTCATAGAACCGTACAGCGGACGCGTCTACGACCCATGCTGTGGAAGCGGCGGTATGTTCGTGCAGTCAGTCAAATTCGTTGAACGACACAACGGAAACCGGTTGAAAATTTCCGTCATCGGGCAGGAGTCCAATCCTGACACATGGCGGCTGGCAAAAATGAATCTGGCAATCCGTGGCATATCTTATGACCTCGGCGAACGGGCTACTTCAACCTTCATAGATGACCAGCACAAAGACATCAAGGTGGATTTTATCATGGCAAATCCGCCTTTCAACCTGAAGAACTGGCGGGGCAAGGACGAACTTATCGACGATTACCGATGGAAAGGCTATGAGGTGCCGCCGGTAAGCAATGCCAACTACGCGTGGATTCTGCATATGCTCTCAAAACTTGACGTGACAAACGGCATCGCGGGTTTTCTACTCGCCAACGGAGCATTGAACGCGGGCGGCGAGGAATATAAAATCCGCAAACAGTTGATCGAAAACGACAAAGTGGAGGCGATCATTGTCCTTCCCCGTGAGATGTTCTACTCAACGGATATTTCGGTTACGCTTTGGATTATCAATAACAACAAAAAGGCCCGAACATTAAACGGGCGCGAGCTGCGCGACCGGCAAAACGAGGTGTTGTTTATCGACCTGCGCCGGTGGAATGAGAATATCTATGAAAAAAAATATGTGATGTTTGACGATGATCAGATTGCCGCCATAAAGAAAATCTATAACGACTGGCAGAGTGCGGACAGGTCGGCATACCGTGATGTGCCCGAGCTCTGCAAATCGGCGACGCTTGAGGAAATTCGCGCGAAGGACTATTCCCTTGCGCCCAGCAAGTATATTGAGTTTATCGACCACGACTTGGAGATTGACTACGCCGCCGAGATGTTGCGGATTCAGCGCGAAATGCGGGCGATTATGAAAGCGGAGAAAGCATCGCAGACCATGCTGAAGGAAGCATTTGAGGGGATTGGATATGGGATTGAGTAAAGTGAAAATTGGCTCTTTTGTCAAGCCGATTGATATAAGATGCAAGCAATCGACTAATGCAGAGGTATATGGCATTGATATTAACAAACGTTTTATCTCTACTCGTGCGAATATGGATTGTATTGATACAGCAAAGTATCTTATTGTTCCGCGGGAATGTTTTGCAGCAAACTTCATGCATATTGGACGCGATGAAAAAATCCCTGTGGCGTTTAATAATACAGATGATGAAATTATTGTATCGCCTGCCTATTTCATTTTTAAAGCAGATACAAGCGTTATTCTAAATGAATACTTCTATATGCTAATGAATTCAAATGAATTCGACAGATATGCCTGGTTTTGCACTGATAGTTCAATAAGAGGCAATCTTGACTGGGATAGATTCTGCGACATTGAAATAGACCTCCCACCGCTTCCGATTCAACAAAAATACGTGAATGTCTACAACGCCATGGTCAAAAACCAGAAAGCCTATGAAAGCGGGTTGGACGAGCTTAAACTTACCTGCGATGCCTATATTGACGAACTGCGGCAGAAGCTGCCGCACAAGGCGATTGGGGAGTATATCGAATTATCGAATGCCAAGAATGAAAATTTACAATATGGCATTGATGCGCTAAAAGGTGTATCCATCAACAAGGAATTTATAGAAACAAAAGCAGACATGGCCGGTGTTTCTTTGAGACCCTATTTGCTTGTTGAACCGGATGCGTTTGCATATGTAACCATTACATCGCGAAATGGGGAAAAGATATCCCTTGCCCATAACAACTCTGGCGACACTTACATCGTTTCATCGTCTTATATTGTCTTTAGAGTGAAGCGAAAGGATAAGTTAATCCCGAGTTATCTAAACATCTTTTTTAGGCGTTCAGAGTTTGACAGATACGCCCGTTTCAATTCATGGGGCAGCGCGCGTGAAGCGTTCACTTGGGAGGATATGTGCGAGGTGAAAATCCCTATCCCCGACATCAAGGTGCAGCAGTCAATCGTAAACATTTACAACGCTTATATTACGCGCAGGGATATTAATGAGCGGTTAAAGGCGCAGATAAAGGATATCTGCCCGATACTGATAAAAGGCTCGCTTGAAGAAGCGAAAAACGTCTGAAGAATGGAGGCCGGACACATGGACCTTAAATTTACTAAAGGACAATTTACCGAAGAGCAGCTGGAAAACGCCATAATAGAGCTGTTTGTGCAGCAGGGCTATACCCATGTGTTCGGCGACTCCATACACCGGAGGCTTGAGGACATCCTGCTGGAGGATGATTTACGCGCCTATCTTGAAAAGCGGTACAGAGATGACAATTTGACGGAAAGCGAAATCCAGAAGATTATCAATCGCCTGAAGCTCACCCCATCCGAACCGCTGTACGACGGAAACCGGGAGGCGTTCTGGCTTGTCAACGAAGGCTTTGACATGTCGCGCGAAGACACAGGCAAAGTGGCGTTGCATGTGGGTTATATTGATTTTGACGTGCTTGAAAACAACATCTTCAAGGTCGTAAATCAGTATTCCGTACAGGGCGAGCACCTGCGCCGCCCGGATATGTTGCTGTTCATAAATGGCATCCCTGTAGCGATTTTCGAGTTCAAATCATCCGTCAAAGAGGATGCGACAATCCATGACGCCTGGAAACAGATTCATTTCCGCTACTACCGCGACATTCCGAAACTGATGAAGTACTGCTTCCTCTCCGTAATTACCGATGGGGTTAACACGAAGCTGGCCAGCATCTTCACGCCTTATGAGTATTACTACTCGTGGAACAAGGCAAACGATGAAGAAAAGGTTTCAAATGGGATCAGCACGCTGTTTACCATGATCAGGGGCGCTTTTGCAAAAGACAGGGTGACGGCCATCCTGCGGGATTTTGTGTACTATCCCGACGAGAGCAAGACGGAGCTTGCCATCATCACACGATACCCGCAGTTTTTTGCAGCAAATAAGATGTTTTCGAATATCAAAGCACATCTTAAGCCACATGGCGACGGCAAGGGCGGTACATATTTCGGCGCGACCGGCTGCGGAAAAACATATACCATGCTCTTCCTCTCCCGCTTGCTTGCGCTTCGGGAACGGGATACCTTCAACAACCCGACCATTGTTATTTTGGTGGACCGTGAGGATCTGGATTCTCAAACTTCCGAGTTGTTTGTCATGTCCAAACGATATTTGCATGATAAGAATGTCCGAAGCATTGAGAACCGTAAGGATTTGCAGGAGGCGCTTGGCGGCACGGCTAGCGGCGGCGTTTATATCACAACGATTCAGAAGTTTTGCGAATCGACGGGACTTCTTTCCGACCGATATAACATCATCTGCATCTCCGACGAGGCGCACAGGACGCAAATAAACACCGGATCAAAGCTTAAAGTAACCGACAAAGGTGTTACAACCACCTTCGGCTTTGCGAAATATCTGCGCGATTCCTTCCCCAACGCGACCTATTGTGGATTTACAGGAACGCCGATTGATGAAACAATTGCGGTTTTCGGCGATGTGGTTGACAGCTATACGATGAAAGAGTCCAGCGACGACGGTATTACCGTCCGCATCGTTTACGAGCCGCGATTGGCCCGCGTCATACTCTCGGAAGAACAGGCTAAGGAAATCCAGCGATATTACGACAAATGCACCGAGGAAGGAGCGAATCCCGAGCAGGTAGAAGAAAGCAAGCGAGCCATGAGCGAGATGAAACGCATACTCGGCCATCCGGAACGGATGAAACGGCTGGCGGCGGATATCGTGACCCATTATGAGGCACTGTGCACCGAAAAGCCCGCTGTAGTGCAAAAGGCGATGATCGTTTGCGCAGACAGGACACTGGCTTTCAAGCTGTATAAGGAAATTATCACGCTCCGTCCGGATTGGAATAAACCGAGAAAAGCGGAAAATGAAGCTGTGCTCTCCGAAGAAAAACTGGATAAGCTTATTCCGCTTGAAAAAATAAAGCTGGTAGCCACCCAGGGCGAAAACGATGAAAAAGAGCTCTTTGACCTGTGCGGAAATAAAGAATATCGCGCCAAACTGGACAAGCAGTTCAAAAACAATGATTCCAACTTTAAGATTGCCATTGTTGTCGACATGTGGATTACCGGCTTTGATGTGCCGTCCCTTGCCGTCATGTACATAGACAAGCCCCTCCAGAAACATACGCTGATTCAGACAATATCGCGCGTCAACCGCGTTTTCGAAGGCAAGGACAAAGGCTTGGTTGTGGACTATATTGGCATCAAAGAAGACATGCTTGAAGCAATCAAGAAATATGGCGGTCCGCAGGAAAGCCTGATTGATGAGCTGAAGATTTCACTGCAGGTTTTCCGAAATCATCTTGCTTTGATTGACGCAATTATGCACAGCTTCAACGCAAAGAAGTTTTTTGAGGGCGAGCCGCTTGAAAGACTTGTTTGCTTAAACCACGCCGCTGAGTTTGTGCAGATGAGCAAGGAAACAGAAACACGCTTTATGGACTTGTCACGCAAACTGAAAGCCGCATACGAGGTATGCTTCCCTTCAGGGGATCTTACAGACGAAGAAACCGCCAGGGCGCAGTTTTACCTGACGATCCGTTCCATCATTTATAAGCAGACAAAGGGCGACGCGCCCGATGCGGAAGTCATGAACCGCGTGGTTGAAAAAATGGTGCAGGATGCTATTACCTGCACCGGCATAGAGAATATTGTCAATGCAGATGAACCAGAAGATTTATTCAGCGACGATTTTCAAAAACAGCTTGATGAAATCGACCTGCCGATATCAAAATTCAACGCATTGTTGAAACTGTTGAAAAAGGCTATTTCCGGCTATGGCAGAATAAATAAAATCAAAGCAATTGCTTTTGACGAGCGTCTGAAAAAGGTTGTGGAGTCTTACAACAATCGAGACAAGCTCGTGTTTACCAGCGAAGTGGTTGCGGACTTTATCAACGGCCTGTCCGACGAGTTGATTAAAATACTGTCCGATTTGCAGGCGGATAAAACCTCATTTGAGAAACTTGGCATAACTTTTGAAGAAAAGGCCTTTTACGATATTCTGGTTAAGGTGCGCGATGAGCATAGGTTTAAGTACGAAGATGAAAAGTGCCTCGTGCTTGCAAAGAAAATCAAAGAGTTGGTGGATGATAAAGCCCAATATGCCGACTGGTCGACTCGTGATGATATTAAAAACCAGCTCAATATGGATTTGACAGTACTTCTATACGAAAACGGATATCCGCCGGAGTGGGATGAGGAAGTCTTTGAGCAGGTATTGGAGCAGGCGGAGAACTTTAAGAAGTATGCTGAGTAAATGGTAAATCCATATTTTAGACCCTGGCCAAAGTGGGATGTGAAATTGGAGGGATGAGTTAACAAATAAAAAAGAGAGTTAACAAAAAGGGGGAACCGTGCCAAAATTGTATCGAACACCAATCAATACGAAAGGAGGCACAGTTCCCC
>Ga0067045_1027473_pt1 | contig 118118 bp, 91 predicted proteins | sample TerdegcTABiofilm_FD_59184 | JGI IMG/M metagenome (GOLD analysis project Ga0067045, IMG submission 59184) | Combined Assembly of (Gp0054472, Gp0054536) Wastewater bioreactor microbial communities from Singapore -Terephthalate degrading...
GAGACCAAAATGGATCTCTGCCCTTCCTGAAGATTTTTTGATTCAAAACGCATGCAAAATTGATGCAAAAAGTAATATTTTTGTCGAACCTTTACTAATTTAGTCCTAACAATAGGGGGCCAAACCAATTTTTGCTCCAAACTTCTTTTTAATTTTACTTAAAATAACAGGTCATGTTTAATGCCATCATCCGTTTTAGCCTGCGAAACAAGCTGATAATCATATTATTTACCATTACGATTTTAGGTTTTGGTATTTATTCGTTAATACATCTACCCGTTGGTGCAGTACCCGATATCACCAACAATCAGGTGCAGGTGATTACCGTAAGTCCCAATCTTGCTACTCAGGATGTTGAGCAATTCATCACCTACCCTGTCGAACTCGAGATGTCGAATTTGCCCGGAGTAAAAGAAATTCGTTCAATTTCAAAGTTTGGGCTGTCAGTAGTAACAGTGGTATTTGAAGAAAAAATGGGGACATGGCTCCCCAGGCAGTTAATCAGTGAAAAGATAAAGGCTGCCTCGGCCAAAATACCCGAGGGCTTTGGCACCCCGGAGATGGGCCCTATTACAACCGGTTTAGGAGAAATTTATCAATATATTCTGGATGTAAAGCCAGGTTTTGAAAATCGTTACAGCCCCATGGAATTGCGTACTATACAAGACTGGATAGTAAAAAGGCAGCTATCAGGCATTCCGGGGGTTGTTGAAATAAATACCTGGGGCGGGTATCTAAAACAATATGAAATTGCCGCTAATCCCCACCTGCTCGCAGCCAATGGCATCAGTATAAATGAGTTGTATCAGGCAGTTGCTAAAAACAATGATGTCGCTGGTGGGGCTTACATTGAAAAGGCTGGCAAGAGTTATTTTATCCGCGGCGACGGACTTGTTCATAACCTCGATGACTTAAAAAATATAGTTATCAAATCGCGCAATGGAATTCCACTGAAAGTGAGCGATGTTGCAGAGGTACGCTTTGGTCATGCCAACCGCTTCGGCGCTATCACAGCCAATGGTCAGGGAGAAAAAGTGCTTGGGCAGGTAATGATGCTCAAAGGAGCCAACAGCATGGAAGTTATCAACGAAGTTAAAAAACGGGTGAACGAGGTAGAAAAAACCTTGCCCGAAGGCATTTATATCAATCCTATTGTCGACAGAAGCGAACTTATACATAAAACAACCACCACAGTTATTGAAAACCTGAGCCTTGGCATTATCATCGTAATGCTGGTGGTTTTTCTCCTTCTGGGTAATTTACGCGCAGGGTTGGTCATAGCCTCAATCATTCCCCTCGCTCTCATGATCACTTTTTCGTTAATGTCCATCTTTCATATCGATGCCAATTTAATGAGTCTGGGAGCACTCGACTTCGGGGTAATTATCGATGGAGCCGTTATTATTGTGGAATTTATAATGATAAAAGTATTGGCTGCCTCAGAGGAGCTGACAAATTCCGACAAATCTTATAGAAAAACCCTCATGGACCGCATATCCTTCGAAGGCAGTTCTAAAATGTTGAATAGCGCCATATTTGGTCAATTAATTATTCTGATAGTCTTTATTCCCATTCTTTCGTTGACCGGGGTAGAAGGAAAAATGTTTCGGCCAATGGCCCTTACCTTTAGTTTTGCTCTGCTTGGAGCTATGATTATGGGATTCACCTGGTTACCCGTTGCTTCAGCTCTTTTTCTCAGACCTGGAAAAACGAAAAAAACATTTACCGAAAAGATCATGAATCTGGCCTACAAAACTTACACTCCATCCATCGAATGGGCATATCATCATAAAAAATGGGTTTTGGGTGCCGGATTCGCCTCACTTATCCTGGCAGGTATAGTTTTTACCCGCTTAGGCGGAGAATTTGTTCCCACCCTCGATGAGGGAGATTTTGTAATACAACCCGTGCTGCGAACAGGCACTTCGTTGAGCGAAACCATCCGGCTAACCACACGAATGGAACAAATTCTGAAAGAAAAATTTCCAAACGAAGTTGAAAAGATAGTCTGCCGCATTGGAGCAGCCGAAGTTCCCACCGACCCCATGTCGATGGAGGAAATTGATATGATCATCAAATTGTACCCCAAAAAGCAATGGAAGGCTGCAAAGAATAAGGAAGAGCTTGCCAATCGATTTAAGGAGGCCCTGAGCAGGATCCCGGGAATCGATTATGAGTTCACCCAACCTATTGAAATGAGATTCAACGAATTAATTACAGGGGTAAGGAGCGACTTGGCCGTCAAGGTGTTTGGCGAAGACTTAAACATTCTTGCAGGCAAAGCGAGAGAGATCAAATCGATGATAGAAAAAGTACCGGGAGCAGCTGATGTCATCATCGAAAAAACCGAAGGGTTGCCTCAAATGGCAGTAAAATATGACCGCCAACAATTGGCGAGGTACGGCCTGGATGTTTTCACGCTCAATCAAAGTCTTACGGCAGCATTTGGTGGAAGCATTGCAGGTGTGGTGTTTGAAGGAGAAAAAAGATTCGACCTGGTGGTACGTTTGAAAGAAAATTTCCGACAGGATATAGAGAACCTAAAGAAACTTCCCATCAGCTTACCCAATGGAACAATTATTCCTTTATCGGCTATTGCAGATATAAATTACACAACAGGCCCGGCCCGAATCTCACGCGACATGACCCACCGCCGCATTGTCGTAAGTGTTAACGTACGTAATCGCGACCTGCAATCGGTGGTGAAAGATGTGCAGCAAATCATAGAACAAAAAGTCAGCCTTCCTACGGGATACTACGTCACCTATGGAGGTCAGTTTGAAAACCTGCAGAATGCCCTCAACCGACTCGAATACATTGTACCCATTTCTATTGCATTGATTTTTATCTTCTTACATTTTGCATTCCAGTCGTTTAGAGATGCATTTATGATTTTCACAGCTATTCCTCTGGCACTGGTAGGTGGTGTATTTGCACTATGGGTGCGTGGCATGCCTTTTTCCATTTCGGCAGCCGTAGGATTTATCGCCTTGTTTGGTATTGCCGTGCTTAATGGAATAGTATTGATAGAGCATTTAAAAGAGTTGAAAGAGCATGGAATCAGCGATATGAAAGAACGCATTATGAAAGGTACCCGGCAGCGCTTACGTCCCGTTATGCTGACAGCCAGTGCTGCAGCTATGGGCTTTTTGCCCATGGCCGTAAGCACCTCGGCCGGAGCAGAAGTACAAAGACCCCTGGCTACTGTGGTAATTGGAGGATTGTTCACCTCGGGCTTACTTACCATGATTGCCTTACCCTTGCTCTATGCCATTCTTGACGATGTTAAGGGGTTTACTCTCTGGCCTCCACGGCTCATCCGATCCTCTCGCCCATTGCTGGTACTCATACCCCTCCTTATGCCATTGTTCATTTATTCCCAACAAGTTAAGGTAATCACACCAGATGAAGCCATAAAAATAGCACAGCAAAACAACGCCGGGTTGATGGCCGAACGAGCAATGACCAAGGCTGCGGGTCAACGCATCCATACAGCTTGGAATTTTGGTCCCACTACAGTTTATCACAACTACGACCAAAACAATATTGCAGAAAATGGTTATCCCCTTCGTGTATGGGGAATCAGCCAACAATTTGAATTTCCTCTGACATATAGTTTACGGAAAAAAGTATTAAATGAAGAATTCAACATACAGCAAGCCTTGACAGAAGTCAGGGAAAATGAATTAGATGCTGCTGCTTTTAAAGCCTGGTGGAACCTAAAAATAGCAGGAGAAAAGCTGAAACTTAACAGACAAACAGATAGCATTTACAGTCTGTTAGTAATAAAAGCCCAAGCCCTTTACGAACAAGGAGAGAGAAATCGCCTGAGTTACTTAGCCATGAAAAGCAAACAACAGAGAGCGCATGCCGACTTATTGAAGGTAATGGCCGATGTAAAGAATGCACATACTACCCTGCAGAGCATACTAAACACAAGCGACAGCCTTGTTCCTGCTGATATTCCAATAGACATAGAATTGCTCTCCAATATTGAAACCTTACCTGATCCGGGATATAAATTATTTGAATTGCGCTTGAAGCATGCAAAGGCGGTCTATCATGAAAATCTTGCCTCTTTCTTGCCTGGATTCTCTGCAGAAGTATTTAATGGAACCAATAATTTTGATGGAAACAAGAATTACAAAGGTTACCAACTAGGTTTAAGTCTGCCGCTATGGTTTTTTCCAGTGCAACATAGAGTAAAACAACACAAGCTCCAGCAGGACGCTGCCTATTATTATCTTCTTGATTATCAAAACCGACGCAAGGCAAAGCTTAGCACACTCAAATCCAGATTGGAAACCCTAAAAACAGAATTGCAAACTCTTTATTCTCTAAGGCAGGAGCTAATGCCCATCTTAGCTATTACCAGTCAGAAAGGCTTTGAGACGGGAGAACTGAGTTTTTTCGAGGCCATGGCTGCGCTTGAAGAGGCATTGACCATTCACAGTCAATACCTTGAAACCCAGTTGAATTATATGCAAACTTATGCTGATTACAAGTATTTTAACATTGAATAATCCGAATCCTATGCAACCCTTACGTTTAATTTACAATGTATTGATTTTAAGCTTGTTTACAATTGCCTGCAAACCGAGCAACCAATCCACAACTCCCGGACCGGAAATGGCGAATATATTGGAACTAGAGGCTGACCAGGTGAAAGAATCTGGAATATTAATATCGGCACCGACAATAGATACTTTTTACGACAATTTCCCTGTAACCGCAATGCTGATAAGTCCTCCGGAAGGGAAAGCTTTTCTGCTGTCTCCTGTCACAGGATGGGTTGACGCAATCTTTGCCAGGCCCGGCCAGAGTGTATCTAAAGGCAGTCCTATCCTTAGAATCAAATCGACGGAGGCTATCGACTGGTTGCGCGAACATGAAGAACTGCGTGCAGAGCTTAAACAAGCACGCAGCGACTATCAAAGGCTGAAAACTTTGGCTGAAAACGAAATTACAGCCAAAAAAGAACTCCTTCAGGCCGAGACCCGCCTGCTAACTTTACAGGCCCGATTCAATGCAGCCAGTGCCAGACTTGCCTTTTTAGGCGAGGATACTTCATCAATGTCGCTTAGTCCGACTTTTATTTTACGAGCTCCCATCAGCGGCATTCTTAGCAATCTCAGCGTAAACATCAATAGCAGCATTTCCCCCGGAACGCAATTGGGATATATTTTAAACCACCATACAATCCAACTGGCCATTCATTTGCTCCCTAAAGACCTTGGGAAAATAAGCATAGGCCAACAGGTAGAATTCACGCTACCCGACATGGAAAACAGAAAATTCAAAGCCCAGGTTTATAGCATCACTCCCTCCATCGACCCTGAAAGCGGTGGAATGACTGCACTGGCAAAGATTAACTCATATAATCTACCCTATGTTGCTGAAAACCTTACAATTTCTGCTGTGGTATTGATCAACCCGCGAATTTTGCCATCCATTCCCGAAACCGCGATTATCGAATCAGACAATAAATCGTTTGTGTATGAAGTAATTAGTACAGAAAAGGGTAACCTTAAACTTCGACCTCGCGAGTTGCATATTGCTGCAAAATCGGGCAACCGGATAGCGATTACCGACACTCTGGGCTCCATCGTAACCACCGGTACAGGACAATTGCCCATTCCTTGATTTTATTTCAACCATTTTCCATGGATTAATTGCGAACTTTGCCCCCAAATGGCTAACCATGATACTCGATGAAACCATTCATTTATTGAGAGAAAGATATGGCAGCCTTCATAATATTTTTCTTCAAAAGGTATTATTTGGGTTACACATTACAGTTGTTGAACTCAGTGAAGGGCTGATTGGCTTTGCTTCTACCGTACCCCCCGCTGATAACGAAGTGCATTGTAAAAAAGACAAACGCTACTTCGGTCCATTCTCTCCCCTGCAGTTTACCGGTCAATCCATAAACGACCTTTTCGCATTGCCCAATGAAAAAAACTTAATTCTAAGTCTGAAAGCGGCGGTTATCAATGCACTCTCTTCTCCCCTTCTTGGGAATAACCGGGGCACCCTCTTAGTGGGTGCCGACCCCGTTGACCTGATAAACAGAGAATGGCTTTCTGGTAAAAAAGTAAGTTTGGTTGGAGCATTTCATTCGTATATCGAAAAATTCACAGCCCTGGGTTGTCAGTTAAAAGTACTGGAGCTCAACGAAAATGTTCTCCAAAACAATGAAAAACAGTACTTTGCTCCTGCGTCCGCCTACCCTTATCTTCTCCCCGAATCCGACCTTGTAGTCATCACGGGTTTGACCCTCGTTAATCAAACCTTTGCTGATTTGGCAAAATGTCTGTCACCCACTAGTCTAAATATTGTTACCGGGCCCACGAGCAGCTTTCTTCCCGATGCTCTCTTCAACAAAAACATACACCTTGTCGGTGGGACACGACTCACCCGACCTGATTTGATATTTCAGCTGGCAGCCGAAGGCGGAGCAGGATATCACCTTTTCCGATATTGCGCTGAAAAAATCACCCTTGTTGAAAACATCAAAGATCCCAGACTTCAAATCAGCTGAATGAATTTCCTGTAACTTTTAGCCTTCTGGCTTGTTCCTTAAAGGGAAAAATCAAATAATAGTATTGAAAACAACTATGGCTGAACAAAATCCCTGGGACATCAGGTTTGCTTCCGAGGATTATTATTATGGTAAGGAGCCTAATGTCTATTTAAGCGAAAAACTGAGAAAGTACCATCCCGGGCTGGTATTACTTCCCGGAGAAGGCGAAGGACGCAATGCCGTATTTGCAGCTTCGTTGGGCTGCGATGTTTATGCCTTCGACCAGAGCCGGGTAGCTCAAGAAAAAGCGCTGAAATTGGCCAAACAACGTGCACTGCGAATAGACTATCGTCTTGCGGGTGTGCCCGAAGCCCACTATCCGGACAATTACTTTCATATGGTTGGGCTTATATACCTCCACATGCCTTCCCACATGCGTAAGGAAGCTCATGCCCGACTTCAACAATTTCTGGCCCCCGATGGGTACCTGGTTTTGGAAGCATTCCACAAACAACACCTGGGCAGCCCTTTCGGGCCTAAAGACCCGGAAATGCTTTATGACGAAGAAACTTTACTGCAAGATTTCAAAAATCTGGAAATTATCGAACTTTACACTGCGGATGTGGAATTGGCCGAAGGTCATGGGCACAAGGGTAAAGCCAAAGTGGTCAGGCTTACGGCTCAAAAAAAAAAAAACAGTAAAACCTAGCCTATGAAGATTATTACTTACAATGTAAATGGAATACGCTCGGCAATCAATAAAGGTCTGACTCACTGGTTGTCAGGAGAGAAGCCGGATATTTTATGTATTCAGGAAACCAAGGCCCAACCAGACCAAATTCCTTCCGAAGAATTTAAAAATCTGGGGTACAGCTGTTTTTGGCACTCTGCCGAAAAAAAAGGATACAGCGGAGTGGGCTTGCTTGCGCTTCATCAACCTGACCGTGTAATTGAAGGCATGGGCATTCCTGAATATGACCGGGAGGGACGCTTCATTCGCGCAGATTTTGGCGATATTTCTGTCATCAGCGTTTATCATCCTTCAGGAACCACCGGTGACGTAAGACAAGAATTTAAAATGAAATGGCTGGAAGACTTCCTGAATTATGTCAAAGAATTACGAAAAGAGCGCTCCAAACTCATTATCTCAGGCGATTTCAACATCTGTCATAAACCTATCGACATCCACGACCCGATAGGTAATTCCAACAGCAGTGGTTTTTTACCGGAAGAACGTGAGTGGCTGGACCGCTTTATCGCTTCGGGTTTTGTTGACACCTTCAGGGTATTCAATCAACAACCCCATCAATATACCTGGTGGAGCTTCAGAGCTAATGCAAGAAGCCGAAACCTCGGCTGGCGTATCGATTATCACATGGTTACAGAAAATTTAAAGCCCAAACTCAGGGGAGCTACTATCTTACCACATGTTGTTCACAGCGATCATTGCCCGGCTGTAGTCGAAATAGAATTTTAAGCTGAACAATACCCTGTCCTGTTGGTTTTCTTTAAAAAAACATGAGTCAGGATTTTTTTGACCACCGACGTAACTATACTCTCGCGCAACTCTCCGAAGACCAGCTTCCAGCTGATCCTTTTCAACTATTAGAAATTTGGATCAACGAAGCCATCAGGAAAGCCCACCCGGAGGCTCTGGCATTTGTACTATCCACATCGAGCACTCCCGAAGGTCAGCCTTCGTCAAGGGTTGTATTGCTGAAGCAACTTACCCCGGAGGGTCTGGTGTTTTTCACGAATTATCTGAGTCGCAAAGGAGAGGAAATTAAACTAAACCCGAAAGTATCTGCTCATTTTTTCTGGCCATTGCTCGAGAGACAAATCAGGATAGAGGGTAAAGCGCAAAAGACAGAAAGCGACTTGTCTGACAAATATTTTGATGAACGTCCGCTGGAAAGTCGTATAGCAGCCATTGTTTCACCCCAAAGCCAACCCATACCTTCACGAAAATGGCTTGAGGAAAACTTCGAAAATTTCCGCCAGAACCATGCAGTACTGAAACGACCTGAATATTGGGGTGGATACATAATCCGGCCTCATCGTATGGAATTCTGGCAGGGCAGGCCTAACCGCCTCCACGACCGCATTGTTTATCAACTCCAGGCCAATGAATGGATAATTAACCGCCTTGCCCCCTGATTCAAAGCTTGGGCTTTACAAGCGTAAATGTCCGGGTTATATTGAATCCAAAGAAAATATCACCCTTGTCCCAACGACCCGTCGTTTCTGTGATAAAACCATGCTCAGTAATGGGGTTGGAATTGGTAAAGAAAAGCTGGAATACATGTCCACCCGTTTCGATATCAAAGCCAATGCTTAGAGAATTATTGAAATTGTCTGCCGTTTTTCCGGGAAGCAAATAAAAATAATCGACATTGAATGTCGTTCGGCGGGCCAGTTTCACTCTGCCTCCAAAACCCACTGCAAAAACATCATTCTGATCGTCTTTGGCAACTACCAGATTACGATGAACCAAGGTTGGGCTGATTTGCAAAGAGAGGGTTTCATTAAATTTCCTGGCAACCAGCAGTTGATGCACGTATGAAAGCCTTGATGTGAAATAATTCTCCCTTTCCGGATATTGCCAATGCAAAGAATTGATACCCAATGAGGAAAAATACGACACTGTGACAGGCATCACCCTCTTGCCACTGCTTTGGCGAAGCAATTTCAGCTTTAGATGACCATCAAACATTTTTTTCCAGGTGCCACGACCAATACCAAAACTCACGAAATCATTCAAACTATATTCCAGCCCTAACCTGATGGTTGCCGCATCGAGGCCCCAGAAATTATATGCCCCTTCATTTATTCGGCCAAAATGATGTGAAATGATAAATACCATTTCACCCGGAGCCGGGGCTTGAACACTGTGATTAAGCACCACCCTGGTGGTTTTAAATGTCCCGTAAGCATATTCCGTTTGAGGCCCCTCATCAAGCAACGACATGAGGTCTTCCTGAGAGGATAAACTTAATGGCACAATTAAAGCCCCAAAAAACAATAAAAAACGCTGCAAGCTATTCATTTGCTTAGTTTTTCGAGAACCACGTCCACAGTTATTTCAATGGTTTCAGCAATGTTTTTAACTACGGCAGAAGGAATTTTAATATCGTAATCCTTCACATTTACAGTGAAGACAGATTTCCCCTCTATTTTGCCATTTTTACTTTCAAGAGTCCCCTGAGTCTTCACAGGACGACTAACGCCATGGATTGTCAGGGTTCCCTCTACTTCCGCCGTATATTTCATGTCTTTGCTGAAATCCATACCCGAAATGTTGGTGACTTTTCCGGTAAACGTTGAGACAGGGAATTTATCAGATTCCATATAGTTTTCATTAAAATGCTCCTGCATTAAGGCTTTCTCAAAAACAAATGATTTGATGAGCACTTTGAAAACCATATCCCCACTTGCAACATCGAGCACCGCATTTACCTGATTATTCACAGCTTCAACTTTTTCAAGGGGTGCATCGCTGAAAAAGCGAACTTTTCCGGTTTTGGTAATATATTTCTGGGCCTCAACACTGCCCACAGCCACAGCGAAAATTATTAGTAAGCCAATGATTTTCTTCATAATAGTTATTACATTTAAGGTTTAACGAGTGAACAGTTTTCCATGATTACATCCGTTTCATTGTAACCGGTGAGCAGTCCTTTTACTTCTATCCGATCTCCCGGCTTCAGGTTTAAGGAGTTTACCTTATAACCCGGAAGCAAAGTACACCTGATACCTTCATCACCGAATATGCCTTCATTAAATACGAAAACAATAACACTCAACGAGTCGTTGCTCTCGATGCGAGTGAGGGCACCGGTAAGCTGCACGATTTTTCCATTGTATTTCTGCTCCGCCTGTGACCTGTTGTTTACAAATTCGTCGAAACACTGACGTGCATCAACAATCAATTCTGGTTTGGCTCGGGCATAATCCGTATGAGGTTTATTGTAAACAAATACATACCCTGCAATACCCGCAAGCAAACCAAGAATAAAAACAACAAGAAATGTTTTCAGTAATTTATTCATATATAGAATTTTAATTTAATTTTCCGGAGAGCCGGCATCAATCCATACTTTCACCTTTTTTATATCGCAATCACTGAGTTTGTTGCCTCCTTTGGGCATAGGGCTGTAACCGCTCAAGTGAGCAATACTTCCGTATAGTTTTCCATTGAGGGCAATAACTTTTAACCCCTGATAATTGTCAGTAGCTATACCCCCAGAAGGTGACGAAGAATTATGACAGGCATTACAATACGATTTCATCAGGGGTACGATAGTAGCCTGATAGCCAACACCGGAAGTATCACATTGGGTAACAGGAGGATACAATTCTTCTTCTTTGTCGTAATAACATGAAGACCAACTCATTATCAAAACCAATGAGAATATAATGACTGGCAGCCATTTGCTAATAAACCTAATTATTGGGTGTTCCATCGTTGATCCATTTTGAAATTTTGGCGATACTACATTCATCCAGCTTTCCTCCCGGAGGCATAGCACTATAACCTGGAAGGTGTTTAATGGTACCCAGAAGCTTGTTGTTATTGCTAGCTACAGCAACAATCTGCTGATAATTGCTCAGAGTGATTCCGCCTGAGGGATTAGCACCACTGTGGCAACCCATGCAATTTGTCTGGATTATCGGAAATATGTGTGAAGCAAAAGAGACATTTACCGAGTCGCACTGCGTTTCGGTACAAGAATTATTCTTAGCTCCCTGTTCTATCCATTTTCTGACTTTTGCAATTTGCTCACTTGTAAAGGCAGCCATAGGTGGAGGAGGCATCCTATCATCATCTGTTTTTATCAATACTTTATACAATTTACTATCGCCGGGATTTCCCGGTTTTACTTTAGCTGTGTTAATAATATTCTGGTAATCTGTTAGTATTACCCCCTCTTTGTGAGACGCAGCATCATGGCAGCCCGACATGGCGCATCCCGATCGAAGCAATGGCAAAATGGTGTTAACAAAATACACAGTATCAGGATTACATCCTGCTCCGGTTATATTTGTATCTGGTCCAGGATCTGGTCCGGGCACATCAGAAGGACTATGTTTACATGCATTCGCAACAAATACAACAGCAATTAAAAATAGCCCCATCCGATGCAAAAAGCCTTTTTTCATTTGATCAATATTTTAGAAGTATTTAAATAACTACCTGCTTGCATTTTTAGTATGTAAAGGCCGGGAGTTAATTCTTCGGGTAAAGCTAATTTCAACTCATTCTCGCCCTGAGAAAGCATTCCAGAAAATAATACAAATGAAGAACTTCCACTTACTGGAAGTAAGAATAATGTCACTTTTGTTTCTGCCACAAAATTGTATTTTATGAAAAGATAGTCAGAGGCTGGGTTGGGATATACCTCGAAATTCATCGTTTGAGAATTCTCGGGAATGCCAACATGATAGTTTTCTTCAACCGTAAGGTTGCTTACAAAAACATTAGGTTTAGAAATAACATGTGCCAGATAAAAGGTTACCGGACCACTTCCGGGCTGGGCGGGTGCTTGCCATTGAAAACTCCAAGTGGCAGTTGTACTGGTTGAAGCCTGGGAGTGAGTGATGTATTTTCCTTGCGACAAAACTTTCGAGCCGGTCCCCGCAATCAGCGTACCCACCTGCTCTCCAGTTGGTTTCTGGGGAGACAACTCAAACCCCTTTTTCCCAGAACCAGAAAAGGATACAGTCACATTGTAAGTCATGCCGGCAACATAGCCCGTTGGGGGAATATCAGTTGAAATAACACCCGAAGCGGGAGTAGCATTTCCTCCGTGGCATGCTGTACAATTTTGTCCATCCCCGGGTGAGCCGGTATAACCCGCTGGAGCGCCATTTGGATATTTTAATCCACCTTCGCCCGAGAAACTAAGGGATACAATTAACGCACTAAAACCCATGCAGGTCAAAACTAAATATCTTAAACGCATGAAAAATGAATTTGAGGATTACACAACAGTTCAAATGTACAACCTTTTACATATCCAAAAAGTTAATTAGTTGTTAAATTTAATGTTTCATAAAATCAAAGTTATAAAATCCCATAAACTGTATAGTTTCAACAGCATAAATTTTGCTGAACGGGTGGGCATGGTATATTTCCGTAGGAACAAAAAACACAACAATCTCCTTCTTTGGGCCTAAGCAAGGTTTTACACTCAGAGCATTCATAAAAAACATACAAGCGTCGGATGGCATTCGTAGGGTTTCAGCATGTCCACACACCGGGCAGGTCAATATAGATTGGTATTTAATATCCATACAACTGTTTTTATAAATTTAACCCGATATAGCTGTTTATCAACAAGGCTGAAGAGTAAAAGTTGCTGGTAATAATACAAAAAGAACCGCTGCGAAAATTCACAGCGGTTCTTGGGAAAACATCTATCTGGTACTAATTTATTTTACTTCTTCGAAATCGGCATCTTCTACAGGGCCATCTCCTTTGCTTCCTCCTGTATTTTGACTACCCGGATTTTGCTGGACACTGTCCTGAGTTGCTTTATACATTTCCTCACTGGCAGCCTGCCAAGCCTGGTTCATTCTGTTTATGGCAGCGTCAACCTGAGTGATATTACGTGATTTATAAGCCTCTTTAAGCTCACTCAAAGCACTTTCAATATTGGCTTTTTTGTCGGCCGGAATTTTATCGCCATATTCTTTCAACTGTTTTTCAGTCTGGAAGATAAGGCTGTCGGCCTGGTTCAATTTTTCTGCTTCTTCGCGGGCTTTGCGGTCGGCTTCGGCGTTGGCTTCGGCCTCTGCCTTCATCCGTTTTATTTCCTCATCTGTAAGGCCCGTAGAGGCTTCAATACGAATGCTCTGCGACTTTCCTGTGGCTTTATCTTTAGCTGAAACATGTAAGATGCCGTTGGCATCGATATCGAAAGTAACTTCAATCTGGGGTACACCCCGTGGAGCAGGAGGAATTCCGTCGAGGAAGAAGCGACCAATAGTTTTATTATCGCGTGCCATAGGACGTTCACCCTGCAAAACATGAATTTCTACAGAAGTCTGATTGTCTGAAGCGGTAGAGAACACTTCCGATTTGCGTGTAGGGATGGTTGTGTTGGCCTCGATAAGTTTAGTGAAGACACCACCCAGGGTTTCGATACCCAGAGAAAGAGGGGTTACATCGAGCAAAAGCACATCTTTCACCTCACCGGTCAGCACTCCGCCCTGAATTGCTGCACCCACGGCAACTACTTCATCAGGGTTAACACCCTTTGAAGGCGTTCTTCCAAAGAAATTCTCCACCAACTTCTGCACCATGGGGATACGGGTTGAGCCACCCACCAGTATTACCTCGTCGATGTCGGAAGGCTTGAGATTGGCATCCTGCAAAGCCTTACGGCAGGGCTCCACGGTACGCTGCACCAGGTGATCAATCAATTGTTCGAATTTAGCACGGGTAAGCTTTTTCACCAGGTGCTTGGGAACTCCGTCCACCGGCATGATGTAAGGCAGATTGATTTCTGTTTCGCTGGAGCTGGAAAGCTCAATTTTAGCCTTTTCAGCAGCTTCTTTGAGGCGCTGAAGAGCCATGGGATCTTTGCGGAGGTCGACACCTTCCTCCCGCTGAAATTCGTCAGCAAGCCAGTTGATGACTTCCTGGTCGAAATCGTCGCCACCGAGGTGGGTATCACCGTTGGTGGATTTTACTTCGAATACACCATCCCCCAATTCAAGAATGGATATATCGAAGGTGCCACCCCCAAGGTCATATACAGCTACCTTTAGGTCTTTATGTTTTTTATCGAGTCCGTAGGCTAAGGCAGCAGCAGTGGGCTCGTTGATAATACGGCGCACTTTTAATCCGGCAATTTCACCGGCTTCCTTGGTTGCCTGTCGCTGCGAGTCGCTAAAATAAGCCGGAACAGTGATGACAGCTTCAGTAACTTCTTGTCCCAGGTAATCTTCGGCTGTCTTCTTCATTTTTTGCAGAATCATAGCCGAGATTTCCTGAGGAGTGTAATGGCGGCCGTCAATTTCCACACGTGGAGTATTGTTATCACCCCTCACAACTTTATAAGGAACCCTTTCAATTTCTTTGGTAACACGGTCATAAGTTTCACCCATGAAACGTTTGATGGAAAAAACGGTGCGCTTGGGATTGGTGATGGCCTGACGTTTGGCAGGGTCACCCACTTTGCGCTCACCGCTGTCGGTAAAAGCCACCACCGAAGGTGTCGTGCGGCGTCCCTCACTGTTGGGTATAACTACCGGCTCATTGCCTTCCATCACGGCAACACAGCTGTTTGTCGTCCCGAGGTCAATTCCTATTATTTTGCTCATTGTTTCCTGATTTTTATGTTTATTAAATGCATTTCTATTGGCTGACTGGGTGGCTCAAGCATTATGCCAAAACTCGGTTGCAATAAATTTCAGTGAATAATTAATACATAAAAAACTGACTTACAGAAAAATAAAAAACAATCTCTGCTGAAAACCAGCTGACAAAATGACAACATCAATGTTTTGGTAGCGCCAAATTGTTTGGAAGGAGAAAAAAGATGTCATCCGGCAAAAAACACCGGAAGAACACACAACTCGTTGTAGATCAACTGTTTTTTAAAAGGGGACTTCTTTGAAATTTGGTTTGCCTCCCCTGATGCATTTATTGCTTCACGATAAAGCTGCCATCAATGCTTTGGAAAAAATTCCTAATATCGGCGGCCATCTCGGTATCAATATTATATGTGCGTTTTTTTAAAAACCTGCTGGTAAACAAACCGTAGCCATTTTCGATGTTAGTATATTCAGGCCTTTCCTGCACAATACTCGAACTGGGTTCATTTACTTCGAGATAAATATTGAAATCATCGGGGATGACTGCAATAATCAGATCCATTTTCCAAGGCAATCTTTGCACCTGAGGATTGGCAGGTATAGCGCTGCCCAGGTACTTATAGAATGCTGTTCCGGAAAAAGTAATTTCGAGATCTTCTGTTCCGTCGGTGCGTTGGCTTTTGATGACCCCAAGCTGATAATCCAATGAATGATAAGTGGTATCGTTGGCTCCTGTAAACTCTTTATAATAGAACCTGTAAACAGCCTGAAAACGCCGACCATTAACAGCTGCCCGCCATTTCACGGTGTTTTGATTGTCCTTATTGAGGATTTTAATGTAAGGTTTATTGGGATTATAAAGCGGCTTGCTGATATTAAAATCTTTTACCATCAAGGTAGTGGAAGTAACTACTTTACCCGTTTTTTTATTATGAACCTCCAGACGATAGCGATGGTCAGTATTTACCCAAACAGTGTCACTTCCTGCAATAGCAGCGGGGACGGGAAACCTCCCTTCGTACACAAGCACATAAGGGAACTGGGGGTTATAAAACGGGCTGTTCGGATCATCACTCCGCTTTACCCAGAGAGGTTTCAGAAAGATACTTTGCTGTACTGCATCGCCTTTCAACTCGTCAATTTTGGCGAATATTTGTGCTGTATCATAGTTTATGCTATCGGCAATCTGGGCATATTGTAATGCATCTCCTTCGCCAAGATAGGCCTTGTTTATTCTGATGTACTGATACTGTTGGGACGGATCAAGAATTCCATAAACGATGGCAATGTCTTTGTAGGTGGCATTTACATCAAAATCTGTCTCACAGGCAGTAAACAAGACCATTACTGCAAAAAAGGCAACAACTTTGGTAATAGTGTTTTTCATTGGTTTGTAGCGCGTTTGAGAGGTATCAAAGAAGGGTAGTGGCAATCAAAAGGGTTTGACTCTATTTAAAACCCATCCACTGACCCTGCAAAATTAAGATAAATGTTTTTGGGAAAGGTTTAGCCACTATCAATGAGCTATGGTTTTTTGCTTAATCATGCCACCCACGGCATCCTTAACATTATTAATGACAATAAAAGCATTGGGGTCGATTTGTTCTATTTCCTTGCGTAAGCGGGCGACCTCGAGTCGTGTAATAACGGTATAAACGATTTCAATATCGCCCGGTTGTTGACTCTTTCGGGTGTAGCCTCTTTTTCCACAAAACACCGTTACTCCTTTGCCCAGTTTTTTCACTATCATTTCACGAATTTCAGTTGAGTGGGGCGAGATGATCATTACACCCAGGTATTCATCAACGCCCTCAACAATATAATCTACAGTTTTGCTTGCAACAATGTAGATTAAGATAGAATAAAGGGCAGTTTCTATGGTAAAAAGCCAGGCTGCAATGGAAAACAGAACTACATTAAAAACCAATATAAAATCGCCCATGGTAAGCCCAGTACCACGGGACAGGTAAACAGCCAAAACCTCGGTTCCGTCAATCACTGCTCCACCCCGCACTGCCAAGCCTATCCCTAATCCCAGGAAAAAACCTCCAAAAACCGAAACCAGAAGTCGATCGTGGGTAATGATGGGAAAATCGACAAAAGCCAGTACCAGAGACAGCCCCAAAATGGCCAGGCCACTACGCAAACCAAAAACCCGGCTCACCTGTCTGTAGCCCAAAAGAATAAACGGGATATTAATTATAAGCACCAATAGTCCGAGTTCCCATGAAGTCAGCCGATTGATAATTAATGATAGGCCGGTAATTCCGCCATCTAACAGCGAATTAGGGAGTAAAAATCCCTTCAAGCCAAATGCAGCCGAAAATACTCCAAGGGTAACTATCAATAAATCAACGACCAGATGCCTGACCGTATTTCTGAATCGAATAACCTGCCTGGCATAGGCATAAGCAGAAGTCCCGCTACGGGTAATAAACCCTGTTGCCTTCTTAAGGTTATTTCTCATGAACACAAATTACGACAAGCTAAATTAAAATAAATAGTAAGCCCCTGCGATGCCAGATTATAAAAACTCACGGTCTCCTTATGAAAAAGGGGAGTATTGCCTTTTCAGGTCAATTAATAAATAAGATCTTTGTGGCAAGAGTCTCCGATCCATCTTCATTGGCCACAAAAACGAGATAAACGCCACTTTGAACCCGTTTACCGTCGTAATCACGACCGTTCCATATTGCTTGGGTTCCGGAAGCGATGGTATGATAAACCAATTTGCCGCTGATAGAAGTAATTTTAACGTCGGCATTGCTGGGGAGCCCTTTGATGGCAATGGGCCCATCGTAGGAAGGTCGAACCGGGTTAGGATAGGCAAATACCTCTGTAGTATCATTTCCGGGAGAAGGAGAATCGCCCTTAAAACCTACAATCCCGGCAGAAGTAGCAATAAAGACTTCTCCGTCAGCAGCAACCGAAATATCAACAATGGAATTGGAAAGGAGGGGACTGTTGTCTTCGGTGAAATGATAAACCTGTTTGGTACCGTCGGCAGAAAAGAGGAATACACCGGCTTTTTCGGTACCCATCCATTTGCGGTTGGCTCCATCAATAGCGATGGCAGTCACGGTTTCGTTTTCAAGCAAATATTGCACATATCCATCCTGTTCAACCAGAATTCGTTGGGCATCGAAATTGCTCCCACTAAAAATAGCAGTAGGATTATAAATAACAGCCACGCCGGCATCGGTGCCTAACCACACTGCCCCATCGAGGTCACTGGTTACACAAAAAACACGATTTCCCGGCAGGGCGCCGTTTCCGGTTGAGGAGGTAAGAATTCGATAAATAGGGCCCTGGGTATTTTTCTCGTTTACCACCAACAGACTGTGGTCTTTACGCAAGGTTATCCATTTTTGGCCGTATTTATCCACTGTCAGGCTACCCAGGTCGAGCCCGGAGGCACTTCCGCCCAAATTATATCCTTTCCAAGTTCCGTCGGGGCTTAACCGATGCAAACCGGTAGGTGCACCACTGTTGGCAACCCAAAGATTATTCTGTTCATCAAAAGCCACTCCGCTAATTGTGACCATTTTGGGAGCTGCCACAAACCCCTCCAACGAACTGTTAGTTTCGTCCCATACCTTTGTTATTCCATTTTCATCAAACTCGATCAAACCTTGGCCCCAGCTTCCGGCAAAAGCTCTTTTGGGATTTTTAGGGTCAACAGCTATGCAAACCATATCCGTGATAGAGTCAAAAGCCGGGATATTTGTACGGTTGAAATACTTCCAGGAGGAGCCTGAAAAATAGTAAACGCCATCTTTCATATAAAGGGCTTCCCAAGTGCTTTTACGACCTCCTGAAGCTACCCAAAGCGAATTTCCCTGCATATCCAAATCAAACACATTTACCGAATAGGGACCATTGGGTGTGTAGGGCTCTCCATTCCATCCGTCGCCCCAGGTCTTGACCAAGCCCATCACCGCATCGGCAAACCAGAAATTGCCCTCTTTGTCGAACACTCCATCGCGCGGACGAACCTGCATTCCCGATGGAGAAAAAGAAACCATTTGGAATACCATACCTTGTTTGTAGACATGAATGGCGGACTCGAACGCCAGTATAATCTTGTCATCCCTGACCGTTATACGATAGCAATCGGGGTTGTTATAAACGTTGAGTTTGGTCCACTTCTGGGCAGCTTGGTTGTATATAAATATGGTATCGTCGTTATATGCCGGATTATTATTATTCACAACCAACCTGCCATCAAAATATCGAATAGCGTTGTAACGGCCGTTTACCAGAGGAACATTGCTTAACTTTTCCCAAGAGCCATAATAGGAGAGAAATGGATTATTAATCTCAGCACGATAGATACCTTCGGCAGTCGCAGCATAAAAATAACTGTCATCGAAAGTTAAATCTAATACATTGATATATGCACCATCTGGACCTATATACCAAGTATCGCGTATTTCCTCCCTGTCGATATCGACCACTACTATTCCAAAACCACACGACAAATAGGCTAATTTATCCCTTAAGGTAATGCGGTTGATTACCTTGTTGCCTAAAATAGGTTTACGCTTGATATCACTGAGATTTACAATTCGCCCTTCCTTCACAAGGTCGAGGTTTGTGTTGGAGTAAGCAACCACAATGGTCTTATAGGTTTGGCTATAAGCCATATCGGCAATACCCACATCAGAAAGGCCATTGACTTTGTTTAGTCGCGAAATACTTTGGTATTGCGGGTCGTAGTAAAACAGACCATAGGGTGTAGCCGTCCAAATGGCCTGGTTGATAATTTCCACAGCGATACCTTTAGAATAAGGCAAATGATCGCGCCATTGATATAGCCCAACCTGTGACCAACCTTCAAACTGAAACAGCAATGCAATGATGAACCCAAGAGTAAATTTAAAATATTTCATAAGTTAAAATTCTAAATATAAGAAAGAAAATCATCCCTCCAAATAAAACGCAGGGACGCACTTTTATTGTTTCCCTTCACTTGTGTATTCACCTGCAAATTTTTCAAGAAACTCATTCAATGGATATTCGCCATAGTAAACCACTCCCTTGAAGGCAACCACAGGATACATAATGGCTATATTGGTTTTGCCCGCAGCTCGCGATGCCAGCTGGTACATTACCATTCCATTAGGCGACAAAGCCAGATCAAGCTTCAGGTAAGGAATACCTTTTTCGTCGAAAAAACGAGCTGCAGTCACACACCTGCCACAACCCTTATTGCTATACATTACAGGTATAAATTGCGATAAACTATCCACCTGATGCAGGGTAAGTGTCAGGCTGTCGCTGGAAATAACATTATGATGCTGTGCTTCCAATTCCTTTGGCAGTAAGCATGTTATCAAAATCAACATCAAAAGGAAATGTGTCTTTGATTTCCACATAAGGCAGACGAATATTTGTATGCGAAATTAATCAAAGCAAACCAAAAGCTTACATGCTTCACTTTTTATGAAAAGGGAATTAGTTTAGCCTTGGTTTGTGGCCATAGGTCTATTCAGGTGTTTGTTTTGGTGAAACCGGTCAATAAGAACAAGCCTTACTGTTTAAAAGTTGGAGTAATATTTGACCAACCCAAAGGCAAAACATTCAGCGTTGTTTTCCGAAACTAAAATGAAGGATTCATTCCCAGATTATACATAATAAATGAGAACTTATCCGTAACGCTTTCAATAATTTTTGCCGTAGGCTTCCCTGCACCATGTCCTGCCTTTTCCTCAATACGAATGAGAATTGGCGCTTCACCTGCCTGGGCAGCCTGTAATGTAGCGGCATACTTAAACGAATGCGCCGGCACTACTCGATCATCGTGATCAGCAGTCATCACCATTACGGCAGGATAACGGGTTCCCGGTTTGATATTATGAAGCGGTGAATAACTCAGCAAATACCGGAACATTTCTTCGCTTTCTTCGGACGTACCATAATCGCTTGCCCAAGCCCAACCTATGGTAAACCGGTGATAACGCAGCATATCCATCACCCCCACTTCGGGTACTGCGGCTCCAAAAAGATCAGGTCGCTGATTGAGAACGGCTCCGATGAGCAATCCACCGTTACTTCCACCATTGATAGCCAGCCTGGCAGAAGAGGTGTACTTGTTAGCTATCAGATATTCCGCTGCAGCAATAAAATCGTCAAAAACGTTCTGCTTTTTCATGCGTGTGCCAGCCTGGTGCCATTCCTCGCCATACTCTCCACCTCCCCTGAGGTTGGCTACGGCATAAATACCGCCATTCTCAATAAATGGAAGAATTGCAATACTAAACGATGGCGTCAGACTAATGTTAAACCCACCGTAACCGTAAAGCAGGGTCGGATTAGTTCCGTCTTTAACCAATCCCTTCTTATAAACCAGAAACATGGGAACCCTTGTACCATCTTTGCTTTGGTAAAATACCTGTTCGGTTGTATAATTATCAGGATTAAACTTAATTTCGGGCTTACGAAATACTTCGCTGCTATTGGTATTTACATTGTATTTATAAATGGTAGTGGGGAAAGTGTACGAGGTGAAAGCGTAAAAGGCGATATCCTTATCTTTTTCGCAAGAAAAGCCGCTTACAGTGCCTATTCCCGGCAAGGGCATTTCTCCGGTTTGGCGGCCGGCCTGGTCGAAAATATAGGCATGGTGACAGGCATCCTGCATATATAGCCCTATAATTTTTCCGGAGGCAAGATAAATACCTTCGAGCACCTGTTCTTTCTCAGGAATAATGGTCTGCCAGTTAGCCATACCAGGTCGGGATGCATCGATGAGTAATCCTTTTTTACGCGGAGCCATATAGTTGGAAAGCACCAGCAGACTGTTATCGATATTATCTACAACATGATACTCATAATCAAAATTATCACCGATACGGAAAAAATCGGAGCCAGGTTTAGTTAAGTCTTTCACGTGCAAAATATTTCCATAAGTAGATTCACTTTCGCTGATAATGAGGAAACGCTCATCATCGGTCACCGATGCGCCAAAGGTTCGCAGGGGATGCTCAGGATCGGCCCACACCAGTTCATCGTTTTTGGGATCGTCGCCCAGCTTATGGTAATATACCTTTTGATTCTCATTTTTATTAGAAAGCTCACTACCCGCCACAGGGGCATCGTAGCGACTATAATAAAATCCATTGCCTTTCCATGCCATACCCGAAAACTTTACCCACTGGATATGATCGGAGAGGTTCTTCCCAGTAGAAATATCAAGCACAAAAATTTCATTCCAGTCGCTGCCAGCCTTCGCGATGGAATAGGCCAAATAACGGGCATCATTCGAAACAGAGAGAGAGGCTAGAGCCACCGTTCCATCTTCTGAGAGCTTATTAGGATCAAGCAATACCCTCGGCTCCCCATCCAATCCCTTCTGGACATACAAAACACTTTGATTTTGCATTCCATCGTTCTTAAAATAAAAATACAGATTTTTCTTACTGAACGGAACTCCGTATTTGGGATAGTTCCAAATGTTTGTATAGTAATCTTTTAAAGCATTCCTGAATGGGATGCCTGAAAGATATTTCTGGGAAACTTCATTTTGCGCATTGACCCATGAAGCTGTCTCGGCTGAAGTATCATTTTCGAGCCATCGGTAAGGATCGGCAATTTTCACTCCGAAATACACATCGACAGTATCCACTTTTCGGGTGACAGGATAATTAAGTTTTTTATTGTCGCTACAGGAGAATGCCAATAAAAGCACAAGAGCCATTGTGTAGAATAGTTTAATGTTTTTCATAAGGTTACAAGTTAAAGCAGGAGAATAATTAATTGAGCAAAATTAGAGAATTAGAGAAATCGACCTAATGAATATTGCGCTGGTGGCAATTATCTTTAATTTTACGCCAAAAACACATGAAAGAACCGTATAAGCTAAAAGTCACACGAATTATTTTTCGCAGCCCGGAATTTCTTCCAGAACAGGAATTTATGAGAATTCCGGTGGTAGAACAACACTTCGACAAAGAAAATAGGAAGATATTCGAATGCCAGTATGATAATTATGGGGAACCTGAAAACATCATCAGCTGGCAATACGACGATAACGGGAGGTTAAAAAAGTATAGCGAAACTGACCCTGGGCACGAATTCTCGTTCCGCGAAGAATATCATTACAAGCCGGATGGAAAAGTAGAAAAGAAAGTTATTGTTTATGCGGATGGCTCTGTTGACCGCGAAGTTTTTTATTACTCAGATAAAGGGCAACTTGTTGAGACACGCAGAATTACCGACGACAATGAAACAGAAGAAATAAACAGGTGGGAATACATAGGTAGTCTTCCTGTAAAAGAAATTACGGAAATTCCCGGGGAAGGAATAACCTCTCAAAAAACCATGAAATACAATCATGAAGGAACCCTTGCAGAAAAAACAGAAGAAAATGAGCAAGGTTATTCCAGAACCCTTTATGAATATTCCGCAGAAAGCTTTCTAGTGAAAACCAGCGTTGTCAACGAAGATAACAAATTAATACAGGAGTATGAAGTCCTGCTAAGGGAAGGCGAAAAAGTGTTAAAAGCCCGTGAAAAAAGCGCCGGAATGCCCGAAAAATTTATCGACTCGACTTATGACGATCAGGGAAGGCTTATACACGAGCTTATCACCCTGAGTGACGGTAGCCTTTACAGCGAAGTTCACAGGGAATATGATGAATTGGGCAGACTCAGTTCACAGCAAATTATTACCGGGCCCGGTTATCAGAATACACCGCAATACCTTCGCTATGAATATATTTATGAACCCATGGATTGATTAATGGATTATCTGCTAATTTTGAAAGCAAATGCAACAAAAGAAGGGGTAACATAGTCATTTAAAGTATGTGGAATAATAAAAACTTGCTAAATTTGACAGTAAGAATTTGATAATCACGTAAACAAGGCCATGAAACGACCTGGAATAGGGATGATGATTATGCTTATTGTTTTTTTATGTCTGGGATGTGGACGGCAAGGGGTTTCTACGCCTCACAACGTTCAAAACATGGCTGACAGCATTATGCCGAAGGTATTTAGAATAGAAGGCGGTTGGGGATACGAGATCAGCAAAAACGGTAGGACCATTATTCACCAACCCTTCATTCCGGCTATCGAGGGAAAAATTCCCTTTGTAGATAGCCTACAAGCCCTGGCCACTGCAAAACTTGTTATTCTGAAAATACGTAAAAACATAATCCCCCCGGCGATAAATCAATATGAACTTGACTCTCTGGGGATTGCATATAAGAAATCCGCTTTAACCAACTAACCATGAAAGACCAGTCGATCAGCAGGTGGATAATAATAATTATCTTGCTCATACAGGGAAGCATTGTTAACGGGCAAGACACCTGGCTCAGCCGCAGCATATTTGGCGGAACCGCGCGTAAAGGGCCGGTAGCCTTTGAAGCAGGTGGACAAGCCTATTTGGGAACAGGTTTCGATGGCATATACCGAAAAGACTTCTGGAAATATGACCCGGCAACGGATTCCTGGACTCAGGTAGCCGACCTGGGTGGCACGGCAAGAGCCTTTGCTGCTGCTTTCGGATTAAACGGAAAAGGATATGTTACAACAGGTTATAACGGTAGTTTTCTGAGCGATACATGGGAATACGACCCTGCAACCAACACATGGACAGCCAGGAGTGCTTTTGCCGGCGGAGCGCGGCAAGGCAGTGTGTCAATGGTCATTGGAGACAGGGCTTACGTTGGAACAGGTTTCGACGGTGCTTACCGGAAGGATTTCTATGAATACAATCCCACAACCCATACATGGTCAGCGAAATCCAATCTACCGGGACAGGGACGCATTTATGCTACAGCCTTTGCCATAGGTACCAACGGGTATTTGGGCACAGGATACAGTGGTAATTATTTGAGCGATTATTATCGATACGACAGGCTAATCGATACCTGGACCGCAATTGCACCTATGGGAGGAGGAAGCAGAAGTGGCGCTGTTGCTTTTACTATCAATGGGAAGGGATATGTAGCTCTTGGGGATGATGGTACAAACCTCAAGAAAGATTTATGGGAATATAATCCTGCTTCGGGCCTGTGGACCAGAAAAAGTGACTTACCTGCCTTACCGCGTGAAAATGCTGCTTCCTTTGTTGTCGGGGGTAATGCTTACATCTCTTGCGGCGGTGACAACGCTACAGGCTATTTTAGAGATTTATGGCAGTGGATGCCCCAGGGTTGCCAGATGAGCGTGACGGCTGACAAGCAAAACATTACCTGTGCAGGAGCTGCCGATGGTTCCATCTCCCTGACAGCGACAGGAGGCACTGAACCTTACATTTTTACCTGGAGCAATGGTGACAATACCTCCTCTATCAATGGCCTGGCACCCGGTAATTACAGTGTAACCGTAAGAGATGCAAATAATTGCCGTCAACGCCATACATTTACTTTGGGTGAACCACCGGCCTTAATTTTTGGGCTTGACACCTCTGCCTGGAACCTGGCCCGCAGCGGAGGCAGCATTGGAAACGATGCCGGCCGATACATCAAAACCGATGCTGCAGGAAATATTTTTATACTTGGAACTTTCTCCGGAACATCTACCTTCAATGCATCAAACCTTACCAGCAACGGCGGGCTTGATATTTTCCTGGCTAAATACAATAGTATTGGTACACTCCAATGGGTAAAACAAATTGGTGGTTCTCTGGATGACGAACCTGGTGGTTTTGACTTCGACAGCCTTGGTAATATATTCGTTGCCGGTTCTTTCAGGGTGATGGCATACTTTGGAAGCCAGCAGGTTTTCGCAGCCGGTGAAAGCGATGTATTCTTGGCAAAATATAATTCTTCCGGTAACCTTCAATGGGTTCAAACGGGTGGAGGAATATTCGAAGATAAAGCCACAGCCATTGATGTTGATTACCATGGAAATATTTTTATTGCAGGATATTTTCAAGGCTTAGCCTCTTTTCAGGGGAATACAGTAAATGGTTCGGGAAGCGAAGATGCTTTTGTGGCTCAGTACAGTAGCAGTGGAAATCTTGAATGGATAGCCTCCGGGGGTGGCCTCTCGCCTGACAGAGCTACCGGTGTAAGCTCTTCTATTTCAGGAGATATTATTGTTACCGGTACTTTCCAAAATACAGCCAACTTTGGCAGCTTCAACACTACCAGCCAGGGAGGTGACGATGTATTTGTAGCTATTTTCAACCGATATGGACAGATTCAGTCTCTTTACAGCTTTGGGGGCAGTAATGACGATACCCCTGCAGGTGTTACAACCGACGAAGCCGGAAATATTTTCCTCGCTGGAAACTTCAATGGGAGTGCTTCATTTGGCTCATTTAATCTCACCTCTGCCGGTGGAAGCGATGTTTTTGCCATTAAAATGACTCCTGCAGGCATCGTACAATATGCAACCAGAGCAGGAGGATCAGGAAACGATTTAACCAATGGATTATGGCTGAATTCGCTTGGGAATTTATATCTTACGGGCAGTTTTACCTCAAGCGCACAATTTGGAAGCATTAACCTGCAGAGCGCAGGAGGAAGCGATGCATTCATTGCCAGGCTTGATGCTGCTGGTATATGGCGAATGGCGAAACGGGCAGGAGGCATTGGGAATGAAACAGGTTGGTCGGTATGTACTGACCTACAGAACCGAATACTTTTTACGGGTGCATTTGAAAACAATTTTTTCATCGCAGGGCTCACCTTGAGCAGTCAGGGAGGAAGTGATATGATTTTTGCACGCCTGCGTGAATATCAGGTATATGTTTCTCCCACTGTTACTGATGTTTCATGCGAAGGCGGCAGTGATGGAAGTATTACCACCCAGGCTGCCGGAGGCACACCACCTTATACCTGGACCTGGTCCAATGGAGCCACAACGCCATCTATTACAGGTATTCCGGCAGGCACATACACCCTGACCCTTGCTGACTCGAAGGGCTGCACAAAAGACACTACGTTTACGGTCAACTTTATTTATCCCCTACCCACCCCACCTCTTGCCTTACTAAGCAGTAACAATAATTTTTGCGCTGACGACCCTGGGAACATTACACTATCTGCAATAGGTGGAAATGGTCAAACCCTCGCCTGGTACACGCAAGGATGTGGTAACACACTAGTGGGCACAGGTACCAGCCTTGTAATTCCCTCTCCGGATACCACAACGACTTATTGGGCCAGATGGGAAACTTCCTGTGGAAACTCAACCTGCCTTTCCATTACTGTCAATGTTTTACCCCTGCCAGCCCCTCCCTCAAGCGTAACAGCCAGCCAAAATACGGTATGTTCAGGTACAGGTCAAATTACTCTTACGGCTATAGGTGGCAGCGGAGAAGTATTCCGATGGTACAGAGATGCTTGTGGCAATAACCTAATCGCCACAGGGAATCCTGTAACTATTCCGGCGCCTACAACTTCAACCACTTATTACGGCCGTTGGGAATCCACTTGCGGTGTTTCTGCCTGTGCATCAACCACAGTTAATGTTCTCCCTCAGCCTGAACCTGTAACTTCTGTATCCTCCAGCATTAATGATATTTGTTACAATTATCCGGGAACTATTACCCTTACTGCAAACGGAGGTTCCGGCACTGTGTTGAAATGGGGACTGAGCTGCCATGGACCCGACATCTATCAGGGAACGCCTGCGACACTCGATGCGCCGAACGTTACCACAACTTATTATGTATGGTGGGAAAATTCATGTGGGACTTCGCTTTGCGATTCTATAACCATCAATGTTATTGATCCCCCCCAGCCCCCAACATCGGCCACAGTAAGCAATCCCGTGTATTGTATTTATACCATCAGTCAGATAACCCTCTCCGTGAATGGAGGTTCGGGAGAATATGTTAAATGGTTTACAGGTTATTGTGGAAGTCAACAAGTAGTAGGAATCGGGAATACAATTACAATCACTGCGCCCACATCAACCACGGCTTATTATGCCCGTTGGGAGAACGCCTGCGGCTTTTCGCAATGTGTGGCAGTGCAGGTAACGGTTAATCCTGCACCTACGGCTACTTTCACCGGTTTATTGGGAGGATACTGCGAAGATGCTTCCCCGGTGACTCTTTTAGGGAATCCACTGGGAGGTACCTTCAGTGGTCCTGGCATTACAGATTTTGGTACCGGCGTTGCAACCTTCAATCCGGCTGCAGCCGGCCCTGGTGGCCCCTACCTGATCACCTATGCCTACACCGACGCCAATGGTTGCTCTGACGACGAAATGAAATACACAACCGTATATCCTCTTCCCTACGTAAATTTCACCGGACTAAAGACCACCTATTGTGTAAATGAACCCGTAGCGCAACTCACCGGAAACAATGCACCCTACGGTGGATTTACAGGACCTGGGATTACATCATCAACCAATGGCGTGGGCATTTTCGACCCATCAGTAGCTGGTGTCGGAGGTCCATACTCTATCACCTATACCTACACAAGCATGCAAGGTTGTACCAACAGTACTTCCAAGCAAACCTCAGTTGTAGGACTTCCCGATGTGAGTTTTACAGGCTTACTTCCTGCCTATTGCATCAACAGCGATGTCTCTATTCTCACGGGCAACCATGCTCCCGATGGATTCTTCAGTGGGGCAGGAATTGTGAATATTGGGTTTGGCCAGGCAATATTCGACCCCTCCCTTGCCGGCTCCGGCGGACCTTATACTATTACCTACACCTACACTGATCCTAACGGATGTACGAATACAGCTTCACAAAACACTACAGTAAACGACCTGCCGGAAGTCAACTTTTCTGGTTTACTGGGTAGTTATTGCACTAACAGCAGCATCTCTATTCTTGTAGGAAATATGGCACCGGGAGGCACTTTCACAGGACCCGGAATTACCGACAACGGAAATGGTACGGCTACTTTCGATCCTGCCGCAGCTGGTGCCGGAAACCACACCATCACCTATACCTATACCGACCCGGCTGGCTGTCAGAATTCTTACATGCAAAACACAACGGTCAATCAGGCTCCTAATGTTGATTTTACCGGACTTGATCTGAATTATTGCCCAAATATGCCTTCTGTCACCCTTGTGGGTAATTTCGCACCTTTCGGAACATTTACCGGACCAGGAATTACCAACAATAACAATGGTACTGCATCTTTCAATCCGGCTGCAGCCGGTGTAGGCGGACCTTACAATATTTCCTATACTTATCAGGCCTTGAATGGTTGTTCCAGCACCATGACAAAGACTACCACCGTTAATCCTTTGCCCGTTGTCAGTTTCACAGGTCTTTTACCCACATATTGCCTTAACAGTGCTCCGGCTACCCTCACCGGTAATCATGCGCCCTCAGGCCATTTCGGAGGCCCAGGCATTACCGATAACAATGATGGCACCGCAACCTTTAATCCGTCTGTTGCCGGCTTGGGAACGCATATTGTTTATTATTTTTATTTCGATGCCAACGCCTGTGCCGACACTGCATATATGAATGTTACGGTTTATCCCCTGCCTGTGCCGGTTATCACCGATATTCTTGGCAATTATTGTGTTAATGGAACACCTGATACCATCACCGGAAATTTCGCACCTCTGGGAGAATTTTCAGGACCTGGCATAACCGATTTACTTACAGGACAAGCCATTTTTAACCCTGCAGCAGCCGGGGTTGGCGGACCATACAATATCACCTATACAGTGATTGATTTCAATGGTTGCTCCAACGACACCACCTACCAGGTGAATGTTTTGGCTAAACCCTCAGTAGATTTCTCTCCTTTCAGCCCCACCTACTGTATCAATGCAACGCCAATCCTCCTCACCGGCAATCACGCTCCTTCAGGTTCTTTTTCAGGGCCAGGCGTGGCCGACCAGGGTAATGGGACAGCTTTGTTCGATCCGGCAGCAGCAGGTGCAGGATTTAAAGCCATCACCTACAGCTATACCGCCCCCAACGGCTGTCAGAATGACACTACAAAAACTACCCAAGTAATTCCTCTGCCCGTTAAACCAACCAGTGTTTTTGCTAATACAAATAACTTCTGCAGCGGCAGTATTACCGATCTTTTTATTGGGGTTAATGGTGGCTCGGGCGATACAGTAGAAGTGTTTGCCGGAAGTTGCGGCGGAACACTTGTTGGCCAATTTGAACCCCCTCTCATGCTACAATTAGCAGCTCCGACGGATACAACTGTTTATTATGCGCGCTGGATCAACTCGTGTGGTGAATCAGAATGCGACTCAATTACCATCAATGTCATTCCCATACCAACCCCTCCGACTGCCTTAATGGTCGACACAAACGACTATTGCGCTGGAACGGTCAATATCATCACACTTACTGCTGAAGGAGGGGTAGGAAGCACCCTCAAATGGTGGAAAAATTATTGTCAAGGGGTATTGGTAGGTCAGGGGCAACCCCTCATTATTACTGCTCCCCAGGATACGACCTGGTATTGGGCCACATGGCAAAATATCTGTGGAATAAGTGCCTGCGACAGCATAAGGGTAAATGTTACTCCACAGCCATTGCCCCCGGTGGCCCTGAATGTAGATACCAGCGGCTTCTGCCGGGGCACTGTCTCACAAATAACCCTTTCGGCCGTAGGTGGATTGGGTGATACCCTCACCTGGTTTAAAAATGATTGCGGATCAACACCCATTGGTACCGGCACCACACTTACCCTGCCTGCTCCGGACTCTACCACAACTTACTATGCCAGATGGAAAAACAAATGTGGCATCACCTCTTGTGCTTCGGTAATGGTTGAGGTAATTCAGTTGCCAGAACCCCCCATGGGAATGTTTGCTCCTGTTAATAACTACTGTGAAGGCAGCATTGGTATCATTTCTTTGGTAGCCTTAGGAGGATCAGGAGATTATGTTGAATGGTACAGGAACGGGTGTGGGGTTACTTATGTGGGAATGGGAAATCCTATTCAGATTACTGCTCCAACTGATACTACTCTGTTTTATGCCCGTTGGGTCAACGAATGCGGAGCATCCACCTGCGATTCCATTCAGATTAATGTTTATCCCAAACCCCTGCCTCTGGATTCGGTGACTGTAAATATGAATAACATTTGTGCGTCGTACACGGGTGATCTCACATTTACAGCTTATGGAACATTCTGGCCTTTCGACCAGGTAGTTTGGTACGCCGATTCCTGTGGGGGTACACCTATTGCTGTTGGCAATACCGTTACTATCCCGGCTCCGGATACCACAACCATTTATTACGCCCGCAATGCAAATGCATGCGACACTACTTCTTGCGTCTGGGTAGAAGTGTTTGTTAATGAACCCATACCTCCGGCATCAGCAATGGTAAATCCCTTATTTGTATGCTATAATGATAACGACAGCATAACTCTCACTGCAACAGGTGGTTATGGCGATCTGCTTGTATGGTACACAGATGGATGTGGTACTAATCCGGTGATTACAGGAACAACAGCTAAAATTCCATCACCAGACACTACAACTACCTATTATGCACGCTGGGAGAATGTTTGCGGACAATCCTTATGCACCGAGGCTACTGTTCAGGTAATACAATTGCCCGTCAAACCAGACACATTGCTCACGGATACAAGTTTTTACTGCATAGGAACGGTCGATTACATCCAACTCAGCGCCATTGGTGGTTATGGAGATACCCTTTCTCCCTGGGGCCAAACGGTTAGATGGTTCATTGAATCATGTAACGGAGTCTCTATTGGCACAGGTACGACCCTGAGTATCCCGGCCCCCATAGTTACCAAATGGTATTATGCACGTTGGGAAAACGCTTGTGGGGTATCGGAATGCGATTCATTGCAGGTTATAGTACATACCGCCCGCAAGCCAGACAGCATAACAGCTGATACCAATAACTATTGCATGGGAGCCGTATCTCAAATAACCCTCGTGGCGCATGGAGGATACGGAGATCGTATTGTTTGGCGAAGAATTGACACACCGGATACGATACCCATCGGATTTGGAGATACCCTAAAAATAGCTGCACCTCAGGTAACTACTGAATTTCTGGCTCGTTGGGAAACTTATTGCGGGCCCTCCTCATGGGAGAGAATCGTAATTAAGGTAAATACACCTGCTGCCCCGGATGCATTAATTCCCAACAGTTACTCTTTCTGCTCGGATGATCCGGGAGACTTGATTATAGATGCTCTGGGGGGCAATGGAGATTCATTACGCTGGTTCTCCATGGCATGTGGCGCTGGACTGTTGGGCGTTGCCAAACCACTCATCCTTCCCTCGCCAGAAGTGACCACAACTTATTTCGCCCGTTACGAAAATGTTTGCGGAATAAGCGATTGCATACCAATTACCATAAATGTTGAGCCGGCACCAGTATATACCCTACAAACAAAATTGGATTCCGTATGCGAAGGTTTAACCTATCCAGTAACAGGAGTAACTGTTTCACGTTACGATTCGCTATATTGGACGCTTAAAGGCCCGGGTCAACTTTCAAATTACAATACAACTGATCCTGTGTATATTCCTCAAAAGGAAATCACACAACCCCAATCGGCCTGGCTGGTATTAACCATTGTCGGAAATTCTCCCTGCGGTGTATATTCAGATAGTATATATTTAACCATCAATCCCAAACCCGAACTTTCAATCACACCTGAAAGTCCGGCCATTTGTCGGGATTCTTCAATAGTAATCACTCCGGTGGGCGCTTCGTCGTACCGTTGGCTTCCCAAAGATTATTTAAAACCTTTTTCGGAAAACTCGGTAATTGCGAATCCTCCCCATTCTATGAATTACCAGTTGGAAGGTACTTCACGCTCAGGCTGTAAAGACACCTTAGATTTTGAAATGCTGGTGCGCAGTACCCCCTACCTCAATCTGGGGCCAGACCTGAACCTGTTTACCTGTGAACCCGTTGTGCTCGATGCCGGGGGTGGTGATGGCAGCACCTGGTATGAGTGGCAGGACGGAAGCCAACGCAGGACCTTCACGGTAATTGAAAGTGGTACCTACTGGGTCAAAGTGTTTAATGAGGGATGTGAAGTAAGAGATACTATCCATGTAGATCTCTGCAGCGGCATAATCAGCGCACCCACTGCTTTCTCGCCAAACAATGATGGTATAAATGATGTTTTCTACATCCTTTCCACCGACGAAACCATCGAATTCCACCTATATATCTATGACAGACATGGCCAGCTGGTATTTCAAACCGACGACATTCGAGTGGGTTGGGATGGAAAAACAAATGGCACGCCGGCTCCACCCGATGTTTATGTTTATTTGGTGGAATACCGTGGAAAAGGCGATGTTGCGCCTGGTAATAAACGGATTATGAAGGGACAAATAACTCTAATTCGTTAAAGCCAGAGTGAACAATAAAACATTAACGGGGGTTTTCTTTGCAAATCCCCGTTTTTTTATGATCGCTATTCAGGATTATTATGCAGACCATTTCGCCCGATGTTATGGGTGTGGGAGACTTAACGCGCATGGCTACCAACTCAAAACCCGTTGGAATGGAGAGCACACCCTTACAACCTTCGTTCCCAAAGAATACCATACCTCCATACCCGGCTTTGTTTATGGCGGTTTGCTTGCCTCTTTGATTGATTGCCACGGAACAGGCAGTGCAGCTTTAGCTCTGGCCCGAGACCGGGGACTAGTGCTGGTACCCTACAATGCCCCTCGCTGCGTAACTGCATCATTACAGATAAATTACCTGTCGCCCACTCCGATTGAATCAGAAATTAGAATTTTAGGAAAAATAATTGAAGTAAAGGGCAGAAAAGTAATTGTGGATGCAGAACTTTACGCCGACAACAAACTTTGTGTTACAGGCAGGATTATTGCCGTTGAAGTGCCTGAAAATTTCGGGAAATAGCCTCAGTGTCCGGCATAATTGCGAATGGCAGTAGCCAACCTTTCTATACCCAAACGAATTTGTTCAACTGAAGGAAATGAATAATTCAGTCTCAAGGTATTAGCCCCTTGTTCATTGCAATGAAAAGGTCTGCCGGTAACAAAAACTACCCCCTTGTCGGCTGCCAGTTTTACTAAATCAGCGGCATTCCACGATTCAGGAAGAGTTACCCAAAGAAACATACCCCCATCAGGCTCAGTCCAATGAACGTAATCGGGCATGAATTCACGCAAAGCAGTAATCATTACCGCATTTTTCTGACGATAGAGTTCCACTGCCCGTTTAATTGTATCCTTCATACGATTTTCCATGATGAAGCGGGCAATTATCAATTGATTGAAGGTAGGAGTACATAAATCTACAGATTGCTTCATCAAGGCAAGCTTTGTAGCAACTTCTGGTTCAGCAGTAATCCACCCCATGCGCATACCCGGAAAGAGCATCTTCGAAAAAGTCCTTAATTGTATTACTCCTTCACCTCCTGAAAGCGTCCAAAAGCTGGGTAGTACCTCCCCACAAAAACAAATCTCCCGATAAGGTGAATCTTCAATGATAGGTATATTATGTCGTTTAGAAATTTCCAGCAGTCGCTTACGCTTGGTTAAAGACATTACCACCCCGGCAGGATTCTGATAATCAGGAATTAAATAAATAAAACGAAGTTTCACTCCCTCCTTTTCTTTACGCAGTACCAATTCTTCCAAGAGGTCGATGTTCATTCCGTCATTCTCCAAAGGGATTCCATGCATCACTGCTCCGCTTCGTTCAAAAGCCTGTATGGCACCCAGATAAGAAGGTAGTTCCATGACTATCTCATCTCCGGGATCGAGGTGGGTAAGAGCAACCAAGTCGAGCCCTTGCTGCGAAGACGAAGTGACGCAAAGGTTTTCACGTGTTGCCTTTTCTCCAAACATTTCCATATGATACTGCAAAGCTTCAAGCATTTCTGCCTCGCCCTGGGTAGGACCATACTGCAATGCAAGAAAACCCTTTTCTTTAAGAATCTCTGAAGTAATCCGGGAAATATCTTCAAGTGGAAAAAGAGAAGGATCGGGCAGCCCACCGGCAAAAGAAATTACTCCCGGCAGACGGGTATATTTAAGTACCTCACGGATTTCTGAGCCTTTAGTGCGTTTGCTGCATAGCGAATAATGAAGTTCCATGGCGATAATATTTTTAACGCCGAAATATAGAACTTTTTTTAATGTTAAGAATAGCGGATATTCTAAACCAATCTAACTAAAGAGTGTGTTCCAACAAAATCTTTAAGCCTATCAAAAAAAGAACTATGCCCCCAACCAACTCCGCCCGCTTTCCCAAGCGGGTTCCTGTTTTTTTCCCAATCAAAATACCTGTCATGGCCGCCAGCAAAGTAATTCCCCCAATGATGATAGCTGCGATGAAAATAGCCATATCAGCCATGGCGATACTCAGTCCGGCAATCAGAGCATCAATACTTGTACCAAGCGATAAGGCCAAAAGCGTCATAGGATCGAGAGGATTAAAAGACTTCTCCTGACCCTTAGAAATCCCTTCTATGCCCATTTTAACTCCCAACATTGTCAGCAAACCAAAGGCCACCCAGTGATCGAAGTCCTGCACCAAAGGCTTGATAGACTCACCTAAAGACCAACCCATAAGGGGCATAAGGGCTTGAAAAAATGCCAACGAGATTCCTATTCGCAATGCCCGCGAAAAGGTAATAGCAGGAAGATAAAACCCACATGAAACCGAGACAGCAAATGAATCGAACGACAACGCTAATCCCAGCAGCACAATAAAGACGAAATCCATTTTGCTTATTTAAAGCGGCAAAATTACGGGTTTAATATCGACCAGCAAGAGAATCAATTTTTAACGTCAGCTGCTTTTCCCGGGGAAGATGTATCAACAGAGATTCCCTGACGGGCAAATTTTTCTTCCCACAAAACCCACATCGAAAAAATGACAACATAAAATAATGGTCTGAATATATTGTCGTGACTGAATTTCCAATAATCTGGCCACTGGTGAAGAACTTCCGCCAAACCAACAATGCGAAAGAGGTTTGTAGCATGCATCAGCAGAATTCCCAATGGAATATACCATAGCTTATGTTTCCAGGGGCCGGGATAAATCAGAAAAAGCAGTGATACCTGTAAAACCTGTTTAAGACCGGCACAACCCTCATTGATGGCAATGTACCCTGCTGAATCGAAATACATCGTATGATCAATCAAGGTAGGATGGTAATGCAACACATTCCGGATAAACCATAACGAATGGTTCAACACCAGTTCTATCATAACAGAGTAGGCCTGGTGTATGAGGGCTCCAATGGGAAAATAGTCCAATGTCACCCAATATCTGAATCCAAAGTGAATCAAAAGGGTAAGCAGGATAAAGATAAGAACCCCCCTCAAGGGTCGAAGCTTATTATCTCGAAAAAAACCAGAAGAGTTGCAGATTAGACCGGAAACAATTTCTTTGATTCTCATGGGTTTACATAGAATGAGACACCCGCACCGTTTTTCCCATCATTGATTTCTCCAAAGAAATTTTCATCCATTAAATTCTCGAATGACTTTGGATCGACATAGCGGGCTGTAATTTTAACCTTATTATCTTCAAATACTTTAACCTTCACGTAATTATAAACATAACCCTCTCCTTTGGGATACTGAATAAAATGCGAAGCAGAAAAGGAGAGAAATGCTTTTTCGTTTCGTACAGCACCTTTGGCAAAGTATTCCCAGGAACCAAGATCCATTCCACCTATAGCATCAGGTACTTTTTCAGCAACTTCGTTGTCGGATATCAATTGGCACTTTTTGTATTCAACAACCATTTTTACGTGTTTCCCCGATTGAAGAGCATTCATCAATTCATTGAAACCCTTAAGGGGAGACTGGCCCGACACGGAAAATACAAGTAAAACCAGAAAAGCCAGAAATGAATAACGCATAGCAGGATTTTACGGCAAATATAGTATATAGAGCATTCGGGACAAGTGAAGATTTTAAAATGCTTGCGCACTACAGGCCTTTTATTACTTTTGCCTTAAACCCAAAATCCCCATTCTATGCGAATAGGTATATTAAAAGAAAAACAACCGGAAAACAGGGTGGCCATGTTGCCCGAAGGGGTAGCCGCACTGGTTAAGCTCAAAACCGAAGTACTAGTGGAGAAGGGGGCGGGCTTAAATGCCTTTGCCTCAGATGCAGATTATGAAGCAGCAGGTGGTAAAATCATTGAAAGAGATGAAGTATTTAAAAATGCCGACTTGTTGCTTTTCATAAATCCGCTTTCGGCAGATGATCTTGAAAAAGTGCGCAGCGGGCAGGCTTTATTGGCTGCACTGAATCCTTACTTTGAAAAAGAACAAATAAAAACTCTGGCAAAAGCAGAAGCGACAGCTTTTAGCCTCGACATTATCCCGCGAACTACCCGGGCCCAAAGCATGGATATCCTTTCTTCGATGGCCACAGTAGCCGGCTATAAGGCTGTATTAAAGGCCGCAAGTGAATTACCCAAATTCTTCCCCATGTTTATGACCGCCGCCGGCACGATAACTCCAGCCAAAGTATTGGTTTTGGGAGCAGGGGTTGCAGGCCTGCAGGCTATTGCAACCTCACGCAAACTGGGTGCAGTAGTGGAAGCCTTCGACGTCCGTTCGGCCGTTAAGGAAGAAGTTCAAGGGTTGGGGGCTAAATTTGTGGAAGTGGAAGGTGCTGTTGAAGACAAGGCCGCCGGAGGATATGCCGTGGAACAAACCGAAGAATTTAAACAAAGGCAGGCTCAGGCCATTCACGACCACGCAATAAAATCTGATGTGGTTATTTGCACTGCACAGATTCCGGGTAAAAGGGCTCCCCTACTCCTGAGAACTGCTACCGTTGAAGCCATGAAGCCGGGTAGCGTTATTATCGACCTTGCAGCTTCAACCGGCGGTAACTGCGAGCTCACCCAAAACAACCAGACTATTGTGCACAATGGCGTGAAAATCATAGGCAATTCCTTCTTCCCCAGCGAAATGCCCACCGATGCCAGCCGTATGCTTGGCAAAAACTATCTCAACTTCCTCAAACTCATTATTTCTAAAGACGGAGGGCTCAACCTCAACTGGGACGACGATTTGGTGAAAGGGACTGCCGTTACTTTCAATGGTGAAATCGTTCACGAAAGAATCAAAGCAGCCATCGAAGCTTAATTAAATTATAACTAATAATTCCCAAATACTGAAAACTATGGATGAAGTTTTGAAATTCATTTATGAATATAAGGATGCCATTTTTATCATCATCCTTTCGATATTCCTCGGCGTGGAGGTTATATCGCATGTACCTGCCGTGCTGCACACTCCGCTCATGTCGGGTGCAAATGCCATTCATGGAGTAGTGATTATTGGTTCCATCATTGTGATGGGGCATGCCCATGAACTCCTCCCCAAAATCCTGGGATTTATTGCGGTAATCCTGGGGACACTCAATGTAGTGGGTGGTTTCGTGGTTACCGACCGTATGCTCGAAATGTTTAAGAAAAAGAAAACCAAAAAGTAAGGAGGAAAAAACATGGAAACCATTCAAAAAGTTTTTGAATATTCACAAGAATTTTCCATTCTTGAGATCTCCTATTTTGTAGCCTCAGTACTTTTTATCGTAGGGTTAAAAAAACTGAGCCACCCCGATACCGCTCGTTCTGGTAATCTTTGGGCTGCCTTTGGCATGGGCATGGCCATTCTTTTTACTATTCTGTTTCATAAAGTTAAGACCGACGAGGGCACTTACGAGCCGATTGGCAATTTGGGCTGGATTTTTGGCGGCTTGATTATTGGTTCTGTTGTTGGATGGGTAGCAGCCAAAAAGGTAAAAATGACTGCCATGCCACAGATGGTGTCCTTGTTTAATGGTATGGGTGGGGCGTGCGCCGCATTGATTTCCTTAATGGAATTTCCCCATGTACCAGAAGAAATGGTTGCCCGTCACGGAATGATGAATGGCTATACTCTCTCTGTCATGCTCGGTTTGCTCATAGGATCGGTATCCTTTGCCGGCAGTATGATTGCCTTTGGAAAACTTAACGGGAATATCGGGGATATTAAAGCCCGTTGGTTACGTTATGTCAACATGGCTCTCCTGGCCATATTGCTTTTCCTGGTGGTTTTCGTATTATTCCAACCCGAGAAACCGGAAATGATTGCGATTTATGCCTTCGCCATTCTTGCACTGGTTTATGGCGTTAGTTTTGTTATGCCCATTGGAGGCGCCGACATGCCTGTAGTTATCTCTTTATTAAACTCATTTACGGGTGTGGCTGCAGCCATGGGTGGTTTTCTGTACGACAACAGAGCTATGCTTACCGGTGGTATCCTGGTAGGTTCTGCAGGAACTATTCTTACCATCCTCATGTGTAATGCCATGAACCGTTCGCTTCTCAATGTCATTGTTGGAGCTTTTGGTGGTTCCTCTGCTGCAGGTGCCCAGGATGTGGATAAGACGGTCAAAGAAATAACCTTAAGCGACGCTGCCATTCTGCTGAGTTATTCACAGAAAGTTTACATCGTTCCAGGTTATGGATTGGCAGTTGCTCAGGCACAGCATCTTTGCCACGAACTCGATAAACTGCTTGCCGATAAGGGTGTTGAAGTTAAATACGGTATTCATCCTGTAGCAGGCCGCATGCCTGGACACATGAACGTGCTCTTGGCCGAAGCAGATGTACCTTACGAAAAATTGGTGGAAGCCGAAGATGCCAACCAGGAAATGCCAAACACCGATGTCGTAATTGTTATAGGTGCCAACGACGTTGTAAACCCGGCAGCCGAAGAAGATCCTTCAAGCCCCATCTACGGCATGCCTGTTATCAGAGTATGGGAAGCCAAAAATGTTATCGTGATGAAGCGCTCTATGGCCAAAGGCTATGCAGCTATCGAGAACAATCTTTTCTATCATCCGCGCAACCGAATGCTCTTTGGCGATGCCAAAGCAACCTTACAACAACTTGTTGCTGAGATTAAAAGCTTATAAAATATCTGCTTATCCATTCGAAACCGGCCCACTCCTGGCCGGTTTTTTTATCTTTGTGAAAATTAATCCAATACACATGATAGACCTGAATTCCTTTTTTGGTAAAATCCTACATTATCTTGATTTGAGACCCGACCTTGAGGATTTTGAATCTATTGAAAACGAAATAGAAAAAGGCATAGTTTTTAAAGGAACCAATCTCTGGATTCTGGCTTTTGCAATCATAGTGGCCTCGGTAGGTCTGAATATGAATTCAACCGCAGTTATCATTGGCGCCATGTTGATATCTCCGTTAATGGGACCAATAAACGGAATAGGGTTTAGCCTTGCAACCTACAACCTCACTTTGCTTAGCCGAGCCATTCGAAATCTGACATTTGCCATTCTTGCAGGTCTTGCAGCCTCCACACTTTACTTCATACTCAGCCCGGTATCTTCTGCCCATTCAGAATTATTAGCCCGAACCACACCTACCTTTTATGATGTGCTTATCGCCCTTTTTGGTGGAATGGCAGGCATTGTGGCCATTAGCACCCGACTCAAAGGCAATGTTATTCCCGGCGTTGCTATTGCTACGGCCCTCATGCCACCCCTGTGCACTGCAGGTTATGGACTGGCTACACTTCAGGCAAAATTCTTCTTTGGCGCTCTTTATTTATTTACCATTAATACAGTATTTATTGCCCTGGCAGCTTTACTGGTGTCTAAAATGTTGAAATTCCCTTTATACGACATTGTCGATAAAAACCGAATTAGAAAAATTAACCAAATAACTTATACCATCATTGTAATCACTTTCATTCCAAGCCTCTACTTTGCATATCAATTAGTAATTAAAGAAAAATTCAATCAAAAAGCTTCGCTATACATCGAAAGTGTTACTTACCTCGACGGCGCTTATCTTTTAAAATACTCTGCCGATGCAGATACGAAAGTTTTAAATTTAGTCTATGGGGGACGAACACTGAATGAAGAAGAAAAAAAGAATATCCAGGAAAAAACACATCTTTTCAATCTCGAAGCAAAGGTTGAAATCAAACAAGGCTTTGGAATGGATGACACGGATTTAAAAAATTGGACAGAGATGACCCATGAACTGGAGAATTTAAAGATTACTATTGCCAAAAAACAGCAGACTATCGACAGCCTTTATAGGCAGCAACAAATGGGTAAAGAGATAATTAATGAATTGCAGGTTTTTTTCCCAGAAATCAAAGGTATTACCATAAGTCCTGAATTTATTTTTTATAACAATAACCAAAAGAAAGAATTGACCTTGGTTATCATAGATACCGGAGGCAAAACTCTCACCTCTGAAGCAAAAAACACGTTACACAGCTATTTGAAAAGCAGAACCAAAACTCAGAACATTAAAATTATTACTCTTGAGAATGACAACTAGTTTTTTGCGGAGAAGAAATCATTTCGTAATTTTGCAAAATATTGAAATAAACACAAAAAGCTATGAGTATCAACATTAAAGTATTGGGAACGGGTTGCCCAAAATGCAAAGCACTCGAAAAAGCTATCCGTGAAGTGGTTGAAGAAAACCATTACGACGCTCAGATTGAAAAAGTTGAAGACATCGTAAAAATCATGAACTATGGCATACTGGCTACTCCCGGGATGGTCATTAACGAAAAAGTGGTGTCCAGCGGCCGATTACTATCTAAAGATGAAATTAAAACCTTGATAGAGAAACACATTAATGGTTAAAAAAAATCAAGCGATTTCAGACGAACTAAGGCAGACGGCCATTATAGCAAAAGCATTGAGCCACCCCATTCGTTTATACATAGTAAAAAAACTGGCTCATATGAACCAATGTTGCTATAGCGGAGATCTTGCTGAAGAAATAGGAATAGGCAGGTCCACCCTTTCCCAGCATTTGAAAGAGTTGAAATATGCCGGGCTAATACAAGGAGAAATCGAGGCTCCATATATAAAATATTGCCTTAACCAACAAAACTGGGCGATTGCACGACAGCTCTTTGCTGACCTTTTTAATGAATAGAGTCCCCTCTTCTCTATGGAAATACTTCAGCAATTCATTGATAATTCGCAAATACAACTGCTTACAGCCTTTCTTTTGGGACTGATGACAGCCATAAGCCCCTGCCCCCTGGCTACGAACATAACTGCAGTAGCCTATATTGGTCAAAATATTGAAAACCGTCGCAGGGTCTTCATCAATGGTCTACTCTACACTCTTGGAAGAGGGGTTACCTATTTTACTTTGGCGCTGATTCTCTTCCTGGGAGCCAGCAAAGTACATCTTGCCCGATTTTTTCAGATGTATGGAGAGAAAATAATGGGCCCCCTGTTTTTGATCGCTGGCTTACTCATGTTAGATTTCATTCGGATTAACCTACCGGGAGTTAGCAGCCTAAGTGATAGGTTCAGAGCAGCCTCAGCCAAAGGCTCACCCGGCATTGCAATGGTTATGGGTATAGTGTTTGCATTGGCTTTTTGCCCCTACAGTGGTGTCATCTATTTTGGGATGCTAATTCCAATGACGGTGACTTCTGCTTCTGGACTTTATTTGCCGCTTGTATTTGCTTTGGCTACGGGGCTGCCTGTTATCATCTTCGCCTATCTTATTGCCTACACCCTATCCGGGGTTGGCAATCTCTACAATAAACTCAAAACCTTCGAACTCTGGTTCCGCAGGGTCGTTGCTTTGTTATTTATTGTGGTAGGAATATACTATATATGGATGCTGTATTTCATTCCCCTTTTCTCGACTCAGTCTTAACGATTCATCCTTTAATCTGAACAAACTATGGAAAGAAAAAAGGAGTTAAGTATCCTTGCGTGGATGCTTCTCGTATTTGGTATTGCGTTTTTTTTACCTATCGAAAACATTAGGTTTCAGACTGCCATTCAGGCTACATTCGACCTTGTGAAATGGTATGCCCGCGAACATGTAATACTTTGTCTTTTACCCGCCTTCTTCATAGCGGGTGTCATTTCTGTATTTGTCAGCCAAGGTTCTGTACTTAAATATTTTGGCGCTAACGCCAAAAAATGGTTGGCCTATACAGTGGCATCTGTGTCGGGAACTATATTGGCAGTATGTTCATGTACCATTCTTCCTTTATTTACAAGCATTTATAAAAGAGGAGCAGGCCTGGGTCCTGCCATTGCTTTTCTGTATTCAGGGCCGGCCATCAATATACTGGCAATTATACTTACAGCACGAATTCTTGGTTTTGAAATGGGTGTAGCAAGAACCATAGGTGCAGTTGCGTTTAGCATAGTAATTGGCAGTATCATGTCGCTGATTTACCGCAAAGAAGAGAAAGCCAAACAGGAAGAACAGATGAACATTGTCCCTCCGCTCGAGAAACGGCCGATGTGGCAGACCTCACTTCATTTCTTTGTGCTGGTTCTTATACTGGTTTTCGCCAACTGGGGCAAACCTGCCGAAAACTCCACTGGTGCATGGTACTGGATTTGGAGTCATAAATGGCAGATTACAGCCTTCTGGGGACTTTTCCTCATTTATTCCCTGATTTATATTCTTAAGCTTAACCGATGGCATGTATGGACAGGAGTGGCTGTGACGCTGCTCAGTATCTACCTGTCGTTTTCATTTGTTACTGACCCTAAAATTCAGCCTCTTGTGCCTATGATAATAGGCATCGCCGCATTAAGCATTATTACCTTACTTGATGAAAATGACCCCGATAATAAAGAATGGACGCTATCATCATGGGGCTTTGCAAAGCAGATTATGCCTCTCTTGGGGATTGGTGTAGTTATCGCCGGCTTTTTACTGGGAAGCACCCATGACCATACTAGCATAGAAGGCATTATCCCTCCCTCATGGATTTCTGCATTGGTTGGAGGGAATTCACTGTTTGCCAACTTATTCTCGTCGATTGTTGGCGCTTTTATGTATTTTGCTACCCTCACGGAAGTTCCTATTCTGCAAGGACTCATGGCCGCAGGGATGGGTAAAGGCCCGGCACTGGCACTTTTATTGGCCGGCCCCTCCCTGTCTTTACCCAACATGCTGGTAATCAGAGGCGTACTCGGAACTCAAAAAACAGTGGTTTATGTAACGCTTGTCATTATCATGGCCACCCTTACCGGCATGATTTATGGCAGCCTATAGCATTTAGGTCAGAATTATACATATAAGGCAGGAAAGGGCAACCCTCCTGCCTTTGTTTTTTATAGTTCCATATTCACCAACATTTACAGGGTTCAAATTCAAAAACAAGCTGATATCGAGTAAATTACCCTGAAACAACGCAAAGCTCCTTCAAATCAAAAATCTTTTCTTTTCACCATAAACAACTACATATCAAAACCCTACAGCCCAAAACCTGGAACTTGGAACCTGAAACTTGGAACCTGAAACTTGGAACCTGAAACCTGGAACTTGAAACCAGAAACCCGGAACCTGAAACATTTATTCAATCTTCCACTCTTCTTTTAAATCCCAATTCGCCTTTATTTCCAATACATTTTTAAAATACCACACATTTTCAGGTTGTAAATGCTTACGATAGTTACCAGTATCCCATCTGCCATTACGATTATTATCGCGAATAGCCTTAAGCATGTATTTCCCTGGCATGAGTAAGCCATAATCTAAAGTTGCCTCTCCCTGCACCACATCCTGGCGCAGAATTTTCTCCTTGTCGTCCATCAACCAAAGCAGAAAGGGGGTCAGAGTATCAGGACAGGTAACGTTTAAAATAAATTTACCATAGGCATCTGTCGGGCGGGTAGAAAAGCGGACCGACAGGCTATCGTTTTTCAGCCCAAACACATCAACGAAAGCACCGGGGGGTATAATAAGCTGGTAATTCTCCCCAAAACCAGGTTTATATTTTATCACTGCTCGTCGGTGCAGAAGGGAATCCGTAAATGAGAAAGCCACCTTCAGTGTATCTTTTGATGCTATAAGTATCAGTGAATCGATTAAAGCTTGATGCACGGGATGGGAAAAAGTAAGTGAGAGCTCGCGGAAAGCATGTATCTGCCCCTGAGGAGGTTTGACCTCAAGTACCGGAGCCTTTTCCTTTTGATTCCCCCGCTTTGATTTAGTTTCTTTTTTAAGGACAAAGGTTACCGTATCCATACGAATTCCTTTAGCTCCGATTTTCATCTTCACGGTATCCCGCCTGAATCCCGGGAACCATAAATGAATGCTGTCGCCCTTGGTATTCACTTCGCGCAGGACTTGGAATAAGGTATCGTATGGGGATATTGGTTCAGCAATTACGCTATCTGCAGGAAGCTTGAAACTGAGCAGCACATGACCCAATCCAATAACCTCACGCTTCAGAAGGGACTGAACAGTATCGGCCTCCAAAAATGAAAGAAGAGAATAGCTAACAGGTGAAGTTTTAATATTCTTGGGCTGAGGGCTGGGGCTCAAGGAATCGTTGAGGGCAGCATTGTTCTCAATTGCTGCTTCAGAAGGAAGAGTATCTGTTTTCAATCCTTTATAGAATGCAGGCACCAGCGTATCGGAAAAGGCAATATCTTCGTTGGGCTGGTCAAATATGTAATTTGCATTTGCGTCTTTCAGGGCAAAAAGCAAATATTTCTCGTTGCGAAGGTAGCGAAGCTTGAATGAGCCGTCTTTTTGCGTACGCGAGGCATAGGCAGGAGGGAAATAGAGAGGCATACGGCTGAGAGGTAGGGTATCGTTTCCCTCAAACCAAAGCATTACCATGGCATTTTCGACGGGCTTCAAGGTGAAGGCATCGCGAAGAATACCTGAAAGCTCAAGCGAATCTATGGCTGTTCCGGTGCTAAATACATATTGGAAATCAGGGACAGGATTGTTTTCGTTGAGATCGGTAATAGCATCGGCAAAATAGAGAGAATAAGTAGTATTTGGTCGCAGGGTGTCCTTGAGCTCAATTTCTAAGGTGCGCCTTTTGACCTTGAATTCTGGCCTTTCGAGTGGGGGGGGAGACATCAGAAATTTCTTCCCAATTTCTTTGAGAACGAGGAATTCATCAAATTCCAGCAGGATTTTTCTTGCTTTAAAGTGTGTGCTTTGGTTGGGAGGCGTGGCCTTGAGTAATTTAGGAGGCTCGGTATCCTTTGCCCCCCCCTGTGGCATCACCGGATTGGCACAACGATAAAGCAGTACAGCAAGGACCGGTAAAAGTCCGCGTAAAATCAGGCTACGGAGTTTTTTTGTTCCATTCATCTTAAAATCATTAACGCTCCCAATCGATAGGTTCAAAGGTAAAGCCTTTTTCGAGCATGGCCTCTACAAAACGTGGCAGCGCATAAAGCATACGAGATGCAGCCTTTTCACTGTCGTGAAATACAATTATTTCTCCTCCGCTAAACTTTTCTTTCATTAACCGACGAAGTATATACTCGGGTTCGAAATCTATGATGAAATCTTGGGTGAGCACGGTCCAGAGAAAGATTTGAAACACTGAGGATAGTTGATGTGCCTGATAGGGCCAAATGCGTCCATAAGGCGGTCGAAACAAGGTAGATGGGACAAGCTGACGACAGCGTTTTATATCGCTGTAATACATGTTGGAGGGTGTTTTCCATCCATTGAGATGACTGTAGGTATGGTTACCTATGCTATGTCCTTCGGTCTTAATGCGTTGAACAATCTGGGGATGCTTCTCTACATTTTTACCCAATAAAAAAAATGTAGCCTTCGCACCATATTTTTCCAGGCATTCGAGCACTTGCAGAGTTATATCAGGATGCGGGCCATCGTCAAAAGTGAGATAAAGCCTGCGTGAAGCAGAGGGTATGCGGGTTATAACCCGTCCTTGGTAAAGTACGGGAGTATATGGGGGAAGTTTTCTGAACAAGCCGGATAAAAATCTACTCATGGGCTTGTGTCTTTGTAAAAATGGTTGTAGTAGAGTTGTAAGAAATGATTAAAGGTTTCATCAGGATTTTCTTCGAGTCTGCTCAAAAGAAGCTCATCCGAATAAATTTTGGATAACAAAGTGAGAAGCCCCAGATTAATATGGATATCCTGCTCATATCTCAAAGTAAATACCTGAGGGAGAGAAAAATAATAATTGAGGCTTTCCTTGCATTGCCGTGTTATTTCATTACCCAGATTGAGGCTGGTAGCAGTGTCGCCAGCTTTGAGCAATAGCCCGGCCATTTGCACGGAGTAATAATCGTAGGGCACAATAGCAGGTGAAATATCCTCAAGACTCCGTTTACAAACTTCAATAACACGTGCATACTGCTTAAGATTGAGAAGCTGACGTGCTGTAGCCACAGTAGCGCTTCGATGGGGAAAATACGACCGACGGAGATCCTGGGGATAGAAATGGGAGGGATCATTCATCATCAGCGCAATCTTGTCCATGAGTAATGAGTAATTTCTCTCTGCATTAACCACCAACTGCCCACCCTGCAAAGTATCGGGTTTTAAAGGGCATAAGCGGTACAAAATACCCTCTGTTCTGAAATAACGATCGAGCCCATAAAAAGCTTCATTGGCTGCCTCAGGTCCAAAATATATAGGCCTTTTCCATTGATTGTGCAGGATAATATCGAGCACAACCAAACCGGCTTTGTCGAGATACCTGCCGGGAATTTCAAAAACCATTTCATCCGCTATTTCCCTAAGTTCTATCCACTTTTCGAGATCCGAAGCCCTAACAGCATTTTTATCCACACCCATCGAGAAAATCGCAGACGGGAAAAAGGCCAGCGATTCATCCAGGGAATCCAGAAGATATGCCGAAGGGTTGAAGGTTAGTCCCTCAAAGATTTCCTCAAGGCTATAGGGCTGAGGATCGAGGGTATCTACTTCGGGGAGCAAGACAGCTTCATAAGAGCCGGATTTGATGCAATTAAAGCCCAGAGAAACAGGTAAGGGATCGGAGTTGTACACCTTTCGCTTCATCTGTTCGATATACCAATCGAGTCCCAGCAGGCTCAGGTTGCATACTCTGACGTCGGTACGGTATCCTTCCACTTCCTGCATATACCATAAGGGAAAAGTGTCATTATCGCCATGGGTGAAGAGGATAGCATTGGGGGCACAACTATCGAGATAAGCTTTGGCCATCTGCCTGACAGTATATCGTCCCGATCTGTCGTGGTCATCAAAATTCTCTGCCAATAAAAGCGCTGGTACGACCAGCGAGGACAAAAATGCGAGAAGAAGTGCCCTTTGAGGCCGCAATATTTTTCTTAACCATTTAAAAATTTGCCCAACTCCTATCCCTATCCAAATGGCAAAGGCATAAAAAGAGGCCACGTAACTATAATCGCGTTCCCGGGGTTGTGGACTATATTGATTAAGGAAAATCACAATGGCAATTCCTGTCATAAAAAATACCAGGGCTACCACAAGCCATCCTTCAGGGTCGCGGTGGTAATGATAAAACAAGCCTAAAAGCCCCAGCAACAGAGGTAAAAGGTAAAATCGGTTGTACGCTTTGCTTTCAAGGTGTCCCGGCAAATTCCGTTGGTCGCCCGCTAATTGTTTGTCAATCAATGGTATTCCGGTAAGCCAGTTACCATCTGCTTTATCCGCCAGCCCTTGCCTGTCGTTTTGTCTTCCGGAAAAATTCCACATAAAATAGCGCCAGTACATGTGTGAAAGCTGGTAATTAAAAAAGAAACGCAAGCGATCAGAAAAACGGGGGTGATAATCCACAGGTGCTCCGCTCAACCCTGACCAGTACCGATATTCCTCGATGTGCTCTTGTCGGGTGGAATACATGCGGGGGAAAAACACCATTTGTCCTGGGTCATAAATTTCGATCCATCCTCTATGAGAATTTTTCACAATATACCTACCTGCGAGGCGGTCTTTCATATAGGTTGGACGCCCGTCTTTGTTTCCTATTCTTTCCGAATTATAATTAGGCCCATAAAGCAAAGGCCAATCCCCATATTGTTCTCGGTTGAGGTAGGCCAACAACCCCAGGGCATCGGTGGGAGAATTTTCATTAATAGGAGGATTGGCGTTGGCCCTGATTATTATTATAAGAAACGAACTATAGCCAATCAGCAAGAAGGTAAGGGAAAGCAAAGCTGTATGCAAAAGCCTTGGTCTGCGGATGAATACAAACAGCAAAAATCCCAACAAAAGAATGGCTCCGCTGCGAATGATAAAGTTTTTCCACTCACCGAAATATATACTATCGCCCAATACCATTACGCCCACAGAAAAAGAAAAAAATAAAAACAATCCCAGAAAGATTTTCTTCGGCCGATACACATAAAGGAGTCCTGTAGTAATAAGGCCGACCAGGATAATGGCAAACAAAAGGCTTCCCGTATTAAAAGGCATTTGAAGCATATTAACTGCGAATAGCTCGCTGAAGGCAAACAATTGAACAGTCATGGGGATAATGCCATACAAAAGGAAGGCAACCAGGGCAAATCCAATGGCGATTGCTGCAAGGGTGCCCCAGGGATTAGGATGCCATTTCCTGAAATAATAAATCAACACAATAGCAGGAATGGTGAGCAGATTAAGCAAATGTACCCCTATGGACAAGCCAATGAGATAGGCAATAAGCAGTAGCCAGCGATTATTTTTAAGGTCATTTTCATCGGCTTCCCACCGCAAGGCTGCCCAAAACACTATTGCCGTAAAGAGGGAAGAAAGGGCATACACTTCGCCTTCTACTGCCGAAAACCAGAATGAATCGGTAAAGGCATAGGCCATACTTCCCACGAAGCCCATTGCCAGCGCAAGCCAAGGGTGCAGTGCAGTATCAAGTTCTATTGATTTTAAAAATAGACGCCTGGCCAACAGGGTAATGGTCCAAAAGAGAAACATGACAGTGAAAGCGCTGGCAAGTGCCGAAAGAATATTGATACTCAACGCCACCTTTTCGACCTGCCCAAAAGTAAAGAGGGAGAATAGACGACCCAATAACTGAAATAGCGGAGCCCCGGGAGGATGCCCCACTTGTAGTTTAAATGCAGTACTTATATATTCTCCACAATCCCAAAGACTTACCGATGGCTCGAGTGTAAGAAAATAAACAGTAAACGATATTAAAAAAACCAGCCAACCGCCGGCGATATTTAGCTTTTTAAAGGTTGCGCCCATGCTGTCAAATGTAATTCCTATACCCCGAAAAACTTTTGCGAAATTACGCAAAATGCGTTCATTAGGCCATCTTAGGGATAAAATTCATAATTTTGCACCCTCAATTAAAAACTAAAACGTTGAATAATATGTATCGTCTTGTTTTGGTTCGACATGGTGAAAGCCAGTGGAATAAGGAAAACCGTTTTACCGGTTGGACGGATGTTGATTTGTCGGAAAAGGGCATAGAAGAAGCACGGAAAGCCGGACAGACACTTAAAGAACACGGATTTAACTTCAGGGTTGCTTATACTTCGTATCTGCGCCGTGCCATCAAAACCCTTTGGTTGATTCTCGAAGAGATGGACTTGATGTGGATTCCTGAATACAAAACCTGGAGATTGAATGAAAAGCACTATGGAAACCTTCAGGGGCTTAACAAAGCCGAGACAGCAGAAAAGTATGGTGAAGAACAGGTAAAGATCTGGCGCCGTAGCTACGACGTACCCCCTGCACCCCTGGCAGAAGACGATCCGCGCAATCCGCGTCTCGATCCCCGGTATGCAGAATTGGGCGACAAAGCTCCCCTCACCGAAGCGCTCAAAGATACCATCGAACGTATAGTTCCTTACTGGGAAAACGAAATCTCGGTAAAACTGAAAGAGCATAAAGAAGTATTGGTAGCAGCCCACGGCAATAGCCTCAGAGGCATTGTGAAATACTTAAAAAATATGGGCGAAAAAGAAATCATCGAACTTAATTTGCCCACGGGTATCCCGTATGTATTTGAATTCGATGAAAATATGAATCTGGTAAAAGATTATTTCCTGGGCGACGAGGAAGAAATCCGCAAGGCCATGGAAGCAGTTGCTAATCAGGCTAAAAAGAAGTAATTTTTACTATATTCAACATAGGTACAGCCCTTCTTTAATTTCTTTATGAAATGAGAAGGGCTGTTTCATTTTTGAGGAAGTTCATAATTTTACCCTCTCTAAAGTAGTCTTTCATGGCCGCTCAATGGATAATTCCCGATACGCATGGTTACCTCAAAACCCTCAGAGCCCTTATCGAAGAACAAATCAGGCCTTCGAAGCAGGACGAAATCTTTTTTTTAGGTGACTATATTGACCGGGGCCCCGACAGCAAAGGACTCATTGACTACCTTATCAAACTCAAAGACGATGGCTACCGCCTGCGATTCCTTAAGGGAAACCACGAAGACTGGTGTATCCAAAGCTACGAGGAAGAATTTAAACTCAAAACCCGTTTCCTGCTTTTTAGAGAAAAAAACCTCAAAAAACAGGAATGGATGAAATTTGGAGGCAAAGAAACACTGAAAAGCTTCAAGGTTAATGACTTGAGATACTTTCCGAAAGAATACATAGATTGGATGCGCAATCTGGAAATGTATATCGAGTTGGAAAACTACATCCTGGTGCATGCCGGGTTTAATTTTGAAATCGATAATATATTCGACGATACAGAAGCCATGATGTGGGTAAGGGAATTCACCATCAAACCTGAAAAAGTTGGGCATCGCAAGATTATACACGGACATGTTCCTGTTAGCCACGAGTTTATCGATTTTTGTATCACGCGAGGCACCTACCCTTTTATTGCCCTCGACAATGGAGTTTATGTTAAAAAGAAAGGTTTTGGCAATCTGACCGCATTCGAAATCAATCGCCAAATATTGCTGGCCCAACCCAGCCTCGACGACTAACACAATTTCACAGTGGGTTCATCGTTTACCTTGTTGTTAAAGCCATATTAATACCTAATTTTGCCTAAATTTTAAAGACCGTGGCAGATAGCTTAGTAATTATTCCAACTTATAACGAAAGGGCCAACATAGAAAAGATCATACGTAAGGTCTTATCCCTTAACCCCGAATTCGACATATTAATTATTGAAGACAATTCGCCGGATGGAACAGCTGCCATTGTGAGAGGCCTTATTAAAGAATTTCCCGGACGGGTATTTATGGAAGAACGTAAGGGCAAACTGGGTTTAGGAACAGCGTATATCCACGGTTTCAAATGGGCCTTGCAACGACCTTACGAATTCATATACGAAATGGATGCGGATTTTTCGCATAATCCCGACGATTTAATCCGTTTGCGCCAGGCAGCCCTTGAAGGTGCCGATCTGGTTATTGGCTCGCGGTATATCACCGGGGTAAATGTTGTGAATTGGCCGATGAGCCGGGTGTTGATGTCTTATTTCGCCTCCAAATATGTCCGTTTCATTACCCGCATGAAGGTGCACGACACCACAGCCGGATTTAAATGTTATCGCCGCAAAGTGCTCGAAACCATAAATCTCGATGCCATAAAATTTACGGGTTATGCCTTCCAGATCGAGATGAAGTATTCTGCCTGGAAGCTCGGCTTCAAGATTGTAGAGATACCCATCATCTTCACCGACCGCACTGAAGGTGAATCAAAAATGAGCCGCGGTATATTCAAGGAAGCAGCATTGGGGGTTATCAGTCTTCGTTTCAAAAAAATCAGGCCCCGCAAAGCACTTAGTTCTTAAAGAACTTTCTTCAGCCTACTTTCTAAAATACAAGCCTTCTTTCATTATATACGCATATACTTCAGGATGCAAAAAGTAGCGTACATCATGTCCTTTGCGCAGGGCATCGCGTATATAACTCGAAGAAACTTCGATGAGCGGAGCCGCTACTACTTTTACCGATGGATGTGAGGCGTATTCTCCACCTTCAAATCCGGCACGGGCATAGACGTATAGTTGATATTGTCTTAAAATTTCTTCCGGATTTTTCCACTTATGGAAAGATTGCAAGTTGTCGCCTCCAACGATAAGAACAAAGTCCCGTTCAGGGTATTTTTCGCTAAGATAGGTCAGGGTGTGAATAGTATATGAGGGACGGGGCAGGTGCATTTCTATATCGCTAACACTGAAACGAGGGTCATCATCTACTGCCCGGCGCACCATTTCCAGGCGGTCATAATCGGGTGCAAGACTATTTTTTTCTTTCAGCGGATTTTGAGGGCTTACCACAAACCAGATTTGTTTCAGATCAGTAAACTCCACCAAATGATTGGCTATCATCAGATGGCCATTGTGAATGGGATTAAAAGAGCCAAAAAACAGGCCTGTTTTTTTACTGACCATAGGTGCTAATGATTTCGTGATACCTGAAACATTTGACCAAATGGTCGTTTACCAAACCTGCTCCTTGCAAAAAAGCATAAACCATAGTACTACCTGTGAATTGGAACCCCCGCTGCCGAAGTTCACGACTTATTTTATCCGAAAGCTCAGTCCGTACAGGAATATCTTCAGGCCTTTCCCACTGATTCAGTATTGGCCTGCCATCGACAAAATCCCATAAAAAGGATGCAAAACTGCCCTTCTCTTCAACAACCTTTAAAAAAGCCCTCGCATTATTTAGGGTTGCTGCAATCTTCAGACGGTTGCGAATTATGCCAGGATCGTTCATCAAAGCTTGCATTTTCTCGGAAGTCATCCATGCATTTTTCTCTACATCGAAACCATCAAATGCTTTTCGGAAATTTTCTCGTTTGGCAATCATCGTTCTCCACGACAATCCTGCCTGGAAGGTATCCAGCACAATATACTCCCACAATAAACGGTCATCATGACAGGGCACACCCCATTCCTTATCGTGGTATTCTATCATTGGGGCAAAATTGCCTACCCAATGGCAACGTTGTATCATCAGGTTTTTTGTGTAAAATTACGCCGAAACCCTGAATCCTCTATATTTTACTCAAGACTTTTTGGCCTTCAACAAACGAACATAATTTTTCAAGTACAAAAATTCATTGAAATGTATAAAACCTTTCCCGCTTAGGAGTGCTTTCCAGTCGCGTCCCACAAAATCGAAAGCATAAACGCATTCAACGTGGGTGAAAACCCAATAGTGCAGGCGAGGCATACGCTTCAAATCAAACTCCGCAAAATCGAGCAGCATAAAGGTTCCACCCGGTTTCAAATGTCGGTTCATGTTTTCAAGAATGACATCTCTGACCTGATGAGGAAACCCATGTAAAACAAAACTCATAAACACCACATCGAAGGTTTGGCCAAGATCAAATGGGATATCAATTCTTTGGTTTAAAAAGCTTACGTTAGAACTGTTTTGAAACCTTTTTCGAAATTGCTTTTCCATCTCTGGAGAGATATCGAGTCCGGTAAGGCTCCCATGATCGCCAATATAGGGCAACATCAGAGAGGCATTATATCCTGATCCGCAGCCCATGTCGAGTATATGCATGCCCGGTTTAAGCTCCATGTCCTCAACTGCCCGCTTTAAAAAACTTCTATAACGTCCAAGTGAAGCGGCTTTCAGTAAAACATCGTAATTTCGGGCCACAAAAGGAGTAAGCTCTACCTTCGATTCGGGATACAGTCTTTCCTTTTTCATTTCAAACTAATATTTAAATACAAAGATAAATTAAAACCAAGGCAACAAAAATTAATACACACTTAAAACAGCCAAAAGACGAGGAATCTAATTTTGCACTTAAAAACTCCGGAAATATGAGAAAACTCAAAATTTACTTACTGCTTTTCATAATCTTTATTCAGATTTTGCCCGAAAGGGCTTCAGCTCAGGACAAAGCTCAAGAACCCAAAGCCCGTTATGTGTTTTACTTTATTGGCGACGGTATGGGGCTGGCACAAATTAATGCCGCACAGGCCTATAAAGCAGCTTTACAAGGAAAAATAGGAATAGAAGCCCTGAACATGGATAAACTGAACGCATTGGGCCTTGTCAGCACGTACGCGCAAAATCGTTATATAACCTGTTCTGCTGCCGCGGGTACAGCCTTAGCCACCGGACAGAAAACCAGCATCAATACTATTGGAATGAATGCCGACCGCACAGCACCGTTAAATTCTATTGCATGGATGGCAAAGAAACACGGAATGAAAGTGGGCATAATAACCACGGTAAGCCTTAACCACGCTACTCCGGCGGCATTTTATGCTCATCGCCCTGATCGGAATGACTATTACGAAATAGCCCTGCAATTGACTGAAAGCAACTTCGACCTGTTTGGTTTGGGTGGGTTAAAGGATGCCAAAGGCAAAAAAGGTGATCAACCTGACGCATACGACATTGCCAGACAAAAGGGCTATCAGATCGTTAAAGGCCGTGAAGAATTTATGAAGATTAACAAACTCGACAAAAAAATTATTGCCATCAATGCCAATATTGACCCGGAAAACGCAGAAGTACCAGTCGCGCTCGATCGAGGTCCGGAAGACATGAGTTTGGCCGAGTTTGTCAGCAAAAGCATTGCGTTGCTCGATAATCCGAATGGATTTTTCATGATGGTGGAAGGGGGACAAATAGACTGGGCCTGCCACAACAACGACATTGCCACGACTATCGGTGAAGTTCTCGATTTTGACCAGGCGATAGGCCATGCCCTTGATTTTGCCCAGAAACATCCCAAAGAGACTTTAATCATCGTAACGGCTGATCACGAAACAGGTGGACTTACTATTGGCAATGCACTCAAACATTATGACAGTGATTTTGGATGGATACGGCATCAGAAAGCATCACAACCTGCACTTGCCAAGATGTTTAAAGAATACAAAAACCGCTTTTGCCCGGCAAACTGTAGCTTTGATGGGATATGGCCGATTATTCAGGAAAAAACCGGACTCGGCAAAGATATTCCCTTAAACGAGTTTGATCGCACCCAACTGCAGATGTCCTTCAGGGCTTCCATGTTGGGTCAAATGCCTTTCCCGTCAGAAGAAGCCAATTACCTGCTCTTTGGAGGCAACGACCCCCTGGCCTTAATGGTAACAAGGATCATTGCCCAAAAAGCCGGCTTTGGCTGGACCACCTGGTCACATACGGGCATTCCCGTTCCTGTTCGTGCCCAGGGGCCTGGCCAAAAATCCTTCGAAGGATTTATAGATAACAAAGACATACCCCACCTGATATTAAAAGCCATGGGATTGCCCCAAAATCTAAACTAAACCATCTTTGTCGGTAAAAATTAACAAAAAAGCAGGGAGTAAACAGCTTCCCTGCTTTTTATTGCAATAAGCCAACCTATTAATAATCAATATTTTTTACAAATGAATTTTATTTTCGAATTATAGGAGATCTAAGCGTTTGACCATCAGGCAAAACAATCTCGGCCAAATACCAACCTGAGGTTAAATCCTTTAGATCGAATTCGAAGTGATTAATCCCCGCATTTTCTACAATTATAACTGACTTTAAAACATTCTGTCCTGAAACATTTGTAAGTCGAAATAAAGCCTTCCCTGCTTCAGCTGAATTAAATGAAACCATTACCTGCTGATTGCAAGGATTAGGATAAACCCTGAATTGCAATGCTTGGGTTTCATCAACTCCCACACCGCTTTGGGTGTTGAACTGCGCAAGGACTTCGCTGCCAAAATTGGTACCTTCGGCAATCACCTGATTGTTTCCGTAGAAAAATGTAAAGAATCCTAAGCCATTGGCACAGCAGAGACCATCGCCACTGGCATCGTGAATGGCAAACTTATAGCAGCGTCCTTCCTGAAGATTGATGGTTTCCTTTATCATTGTGGTAGATTGGGTGTATGGCCCACCTGAAGCAGCCACTGTGCCATCCGCATCCACAATTTCCCATGTAATATCCTGGGGCTTATTATCGGTTTTTATCCATAGATTGACCGTTGGGGTAGCCACTTTGGGCTGGGCAAGGGTAAACTTTATCGTATCATTTTTCCTGTACTCATCCTGAACACCATTGATGGCAGAAATATAAATTTTCAATTGAGCTGGATACTGCGAGGTAAAACTGTAATCCGGTAATGGTATTTTGACTTTTTTGAGAAGGCTGAGATTCCCGGCCCAAGTATATTCCTGTTCAGGATTGTCGTCTACCCTGTATTTCACCTTTAGCTGAGTGACTGAATTTGAACCATTGTTACGAATCGTAATGACAGGACTAACAACTCCGGAGCAATTTTCAGGTGCCACATTTCTTAGCTCAAGAATCTGTGCATCATTTGCATAAAGAGGAGTTATTGGATTGGTACTGCTATTGGCAGTTTGAAACACTTCCTTGGTGGCATTGTTTTGAATAAACCCAATGGCAGCCAGCTCGTTTTTATCGTAAACATTTGCCAATTTCCAGGAGGTTTGAACAATCACATAATCCCCCGCCTCCATAGAAGAGGGCAGGCTGGTGCCCCCCGAACCCGGGAGCATCTTTTTCATTACGTTATAAAAATCCTTTTCACCATTTGTACCTGGTGCAGTATTGAAATGTATATGTTTTTCAATCACAACATTATGCGCCACCAGCTGAGATCCACTCATGGGATCTGTAAATTTAATAAGCATGTTTAAAAAGATAGTATCCTGCGCTGAGTTTAAGTAATGCTGAAGGTCAATTTCGCAGGGAGACGGAACTGCCAATCGATTGTTAATGGTAGTCATTGTCCATCCATTGGGATGGCCACTATAAAAATTTCCATCAAGAACCGAGTGAGGAACTGAATTGACGCTGTAATAACTGACCCTGGCATTGCTCTCCTGGGGATTGTGCAAATACATAGGGTCATTTCCGGGCGACGGCCAACCGACATGGTAAAAAATAGCTGTGAATTTGTCGGGGTTTTGCTGTAATCGCGAAATAATGGTCGGATTTGCAGCTGCACAAGGACCACATGTGGAAGAAGTAAACTCTTCGAGTAAAACGAGTCGCTGAGCTTTGGGTGATTGGGCCTCAAGACCGAAAGGAATAGCCATAACCAAAGCCAAGAATAAGTAGTTAAGTCTCATGGTTTGTTGTTTTTGGTTTATACTTTAAGACAAGTTTTAAACATACAAATATAAAATTGTTTATTTATACCAGTATCTCAAGCTTACCGAAAATAACAACAGGTCAGTTTTTGACTACCACACTATAGGTCGTCTTTGCTTTTCCATGACTAAGCACCAACTCGCTATTATTTACATGGCTTTGCAGCATTGACCAGGTATCCGGAGAATAACTTAGTACCAAAGTTGAGCAAGCACTCTATTTTAAAACTTTCTCTGTTGGATGGTGCGTTCCAGAATGTCATATATGGTTCATCCGCATTATTGACCCATAACCTAATCCGCTGATACCCCTTAAGACCCATGAAATCGATAGATGGATACGACACTTGAGCATATTTATCATCAAGATAAAACTACATGCGGGGCTTTGCATCTCGAGGGTCATAAAATATAAGTGAAGGGAGGCCATTTAGATTATCCAGTCTGGCAATCAGTTTACCATTGCCATTAACAAAGTCCATATTGCCCTTAAGTATGAGTGTATTAATCTCAGCTTTATCGGTTCTTATAAGGTTAAAATCCTGAACTCCTAAAGCTTGAGAAGAGGCCTGAACCTTTACCTGCTTACTTTTGATAGTATTGGGTGAAACTTGGGCTATAACAGATTCAGGCCATGAAATCTTCAATAAATTCGTTAATAAAACGCCCCAAAAAAATCCAATAGTAGAGGCAATAAGAATGTCTTTTAGGTTATTGTTTGCCATAACATCTATTTATTTAGATTTACAGCTATAAATTTAATACAGGGATCAAATGTTTAATACCTGATAATGATAAAAAACAATAAAAGGCGGTAATAATTAAATCCATTACCGCCCTTTGTATTTTTCCTAAATACAGATATTAATTTTTTAGGGTATCTGGTTCTCCGTAGTCGATGGTTTGGAGCAATTCACCCTCAGAACTGTAGAACTTCCATTCCCCGCTTCGTTTACCCATGCGGTATTGACCCTTGTAAAAAAGTTGACCATTCTCGTGATACACTTCTTTGGGTCCATCTTCCTGACCATTACGATAGAACCCTTTACTCCAGATTCTACCATCGCGAAGCCAGGCTGTCCAGGTGCTATCACGCTGACCGTTGCGATACCATCCTTCCATGTATTTCTGCCCGCTTTGATAAAAGGTAGTTTCCTTCAGCAATGTACTGTCTTTGCCTTCCACACGGTAAAGTTTGACAATCTTGGCCTTGCCATCCGGAAAACGGTCGGTAACTACTTCCACTGTTTTGGGGCCACAGGCAGTAAGTAACAACACAATACCCAACAATCCCTTCCAAGATAGATTTCTCATAGGCGATATTTTTAAAAGAATTAATCAATATCAAACATCAGTCGCATTCCCAAACTGCTATCGTCGAGAAGGCCATTATCCCAGGCCAGATAGCCGTTCACCCAGGTATGAGTAATTTTATGTCGAAGCACAGTTCCCTCTAAGGGCGACCAGCCGCATTTATAAAGAATATTATGTCTGTTTACTTCCCATGGGGATGCAGGATTAACCAATACCAGATCAGCATAATATCCCTCGCGAATGAACCCCCTGCGACGAATATGGAATAGCCGGGCCGGGGCATGACACATCTTCTCCACTACCCTTTCAATTGAAATACGACCGAGAGAGCTCATCTCGAGCATGGCTGCCAGGCTATGCTGTACCATAGGAGCACCTGAAGGACACGAAGTATAGGGTTTTTGCTTTTCCTCGAGGGTATGTGGTGCATGGTCTGTAGCAACAACATCAAGCCTATCGTCCAGCAAGGCCAGCCATAAAGCCTCACGATCATCCGTTGTCTTTATAGCCGGATTCCATTTGATGAAGCTTCCCTTAGTGGAATAATCAGCATCAGTGAACCAAAGATGATGCACACACACTTCGGCGGTAATCCGCTTTTGCTCAAGAGGGACATTCGTCTCAAACAATTCAAGCTCACGGGCAGTGGAAAGGTGAAGAACATGCAGGCGAGTTCCATATTCCCGGGCCAGATTTACTGCTAATTGTGAACTTATAAAACACGCCTCCGCCGAGCGGATTTGGGGATGCAGATTTATCGGAATCTCCTCTCCATATTTTCTACGATAAATTTCGGTATTGCTCCGAATGGTAGCCTCATCTTCACAATGAACGGCAACCAGACAAGGAGCATGGGCAAAAATTCCCCTCAGAGTTTCAGGATTGTCAACCAACATATTTCCCGTCGATGCCCCCATAAATACCTTTATGCCACAAGTATTTTGCGGGTTTGTTTTGAGAAGTTCTTCCAGATTGTCGTTAGTTGCTCCCATATAAAACGAGAAATTGGCCGGCGATACCTGGGCAGCCCTTTTATATTTTTCTTCCAACAAATCCTGGGTAGTGGTTTGCGGTTGGGTATTGGGCATTTCCATGAAAGAAGTCACTCCTCCGGCCACTGCCGCTCTGGACTCGGTAAAAAGGTCGGCTTTATGAGTCAAACCCGGCTCTCTGAAGTGAACCTGATCGTCAATAACCCCTGGCAAAAGAAAATGGCCCACAGCCTCAATCACCTTGTCCGCCGCTACTCTGCTTCCGGATGGTAGAATAGCAGATATGTACTCATCTTCGATCAAAACATCCCTTTCCAGGGTCTGACCTTCATTTACTATGCGCGCACCGGTGATAAGGGTCTTCATAACATGAAAAATTAGTAAGCAAAATTAGTCCATTTGAGGAGAGGTATAACGATAAAGCCACGGTTATCGAAAACCCATTTAGTCACAAACTCTGAAAAAAGCATTGAGAGATGAGAAGTTACCCCACTCACAAAGTCAAAAATCAACTAAAAGAGAATAACCAGGGAAAAACAAATGAAACAATGAAAGCCCAGGCTCCATACACCGGCAGAAAGGTGGCCGCCATTTGTGCAGCAGATCCCAAATAGAATTCATTCTCACGCGCTTTCCATAATTTAGGAATCATAAACAACAAATTAATCATGAGCAATACATTTGCGCCTAAAACGGCTGTGCGGTTGGGAGTTAAGCCCCATTCACCAATACGGTAAATAATTGCAGAAAGAGCTACAAGATTAATCACCCATGCCAAGCAAGCCAACACAACAAGCAACACGACCCTAAACCGGCTCATCATCAGGCTCCCGCGGTCTGATATTGAAAACACCAAAATAGCCATTACGGCTAATAGCAGCACATCAAAAACCAGTAAAAACTCCCGATTGGAATATAATGCACCGATATTCAGAAATAATGCAATTGAAAAAAAGAATAACATTACTGCCATTAAAACACCAAAGACATATGCAATAATCGGCGAGACCTTGCTGACCAAATCAGGATAAATACCAATGAGCCACACAGCCACAATGGGTACAGCGGCTATCCCCCAGAAAAGGAAATGACTCGTAAAAGCCGATTCTATCGACATTTCTACCATATTAAAAAGAGCCAGGGTCAGCCCGCTAAATAGCCCACCGGCAATCATGAGAACGGCTGTCATTACTATCCAATCTCCTGTAAATCGCATATAATCAATAAGGTCTTCGCGGCGAGGCCAGGTATTGCCTGAATAAGCAACACTTGTGAGAACCCAAAGCATGACGGGAAGGTGTAAACAGGAAAGTAAAAAAGAACTACTTTTAGGATTAAAGGGCATAACATTCATTAAAGCAGCCCCCATGAAAAAAATCACCATCAATAAATAGGGCATCCATCGTCCTGTACTCTGTTTATTTCTAAAAAAACAGATGGAAATAAAGGGAAACACCAACAGACTGATGTTTTTTGCAAAAAATACATCTGCCTGAAGGCCTGTAATTACAGGCACTTGAGCCAATAAACCAACCCCAAGAAGGATGACAAGAAGCCGCCATACATTTATCGTATGTTTTTGGGCTGGGTGGCTTAAATGAAAAAACAAACGATAATACCAGGCCTTCAATAAAATATTTTCGGGAAATTGATTATATATTTTCTCAATTACTGTTTTAAAAACCCGGCCATTCTCCCTGTAAAGCGACTCAAGCTTTTCAGGATTATCGAGATTTCTGGCTATCTGCTCTTCCAAATCAGAATTCAATTTCATGGCTGCTTACCTTTTGAATAATATAACATACTTACATGAAGATTATTGCCAAAGCATGCATGCGTAGAAATTTTTTACTCAAAGAAAATGCAAGACAATTTTTACCAATGCTACTGTCGTGACATTACGGCAACGGTCTCCAGGTGAGGTGTATGGGGAAACATATCAAAAGGCTGAATTATCTCTAAATCAAAGTGAGATATAAGCATTTGTAAATCTCGGGCCAATGCCTGGGGATTGCAACTGACATAAATTACCCTCTTAACTCCGCTGGAAATGATGGTTTTTAATATTTCTTTTAATGTTCCTGAGCGTGGTGGATCGAGCACAATAACACCGGGGCTTCCATGGGTTGCTAAAAAAGCTTGATTAAAAGTAGCCAATACATCTCCCTGAATGAAAGTACAGTTATTCAACCCATTATTTCTGGCATTGAATATTGCATCTTCAACAGCTACCGGATTTCCCTCAATACCGATGACTTTAGCTCCTTCTCTTGCCAGATGTAATCCAATGACCCCACTGCCGCAATACAAATCAAAAGCATGCATACCTGGTTCTATCCTGGCTTGTTCTGTAATAAAGCGAAACAGAGAAGGGGCAAGAAAAAGATTTGCCTGAGAAAATCCCCCAAGGCTATATCGAAGGTAGAGCTGATTATAATTTTCATGCAAAAATGTGTCACCCGCCAGATGCCAGACAAAACCAGGGTAATCGGCCTTGAAAGGATTATTCCAAACTAAACCATACCATGAGCCCACTTGAGGAGAGCAAGAAATCCATCGGTTTAAAAATCGCTGACCTGCGTCTGACGGAGAATGCGCAAAACCAACAACAACCTGCAATTTTCCAGCGCTATTACGCAAAACCTCAATACTTCGCAACTCGCCCTCACCCGTTTTAAAATCATAAAAAGCCACCCCTTCTTCCTGGGCAATTTTCCTGGCAAACCGGGCTAATGTCACAGCCTCTTGGCCTCCAATATGGCATTCGGTAATATCAACCACCCGGCCTGGCAAACCTCGGGCGCTAAAGCCAACAGCCATCCTTTCTTCCCGGCTCTCAACTTTTCCTTCGTTATCATAGAACCAACGACGGTTAGAAAAACTAAATTCCAGACGGTTACGGTAATTTCGGTCAGGCTGCGAAGGAATAACCTCTTTTAAAACCCGGGTGGAAATACCTTTACGGGCAAATGCATCTTCAAGAAGTTGTTTTTTTAAGGTCAGCTGATATTCATATGAAATATGTTGAAAAGCGCAACCTCCACAAACTCCGGCATGTTTGCAAAATGGAACCTGGCGAGCCGGGTGGGGTTTCAACAGGCGGATAATATTTCCTTCGAGAAATTCCTGACCACCGAATGTTACCTCAACCTCTGCCCATTCACCCGGAATGGCATCGGGCAGATAAACCCGGCGTCCTGAAAAAAAGCCCCAGAAACGGCCTTCAGGATGCAATCCCTCAATCACCATTTCAGGGGCAATTTTCCTTTTATAGGGTCTTCTTCCCATCAAGGAGCAAAGTTAGCCCTATTCAAACATTTTTCGCTAAATCATTTTCTCAACATTCCATACAAAAGCGTGAATACCCTGGCTCTCTGCAACTTCATTAATCTTTTGAACTTCGCCAAGCAATACATCCACCTTTTCATCATCCACAATAGTAAGGATACCAGAATTCAAAGCAGGCCAGGTGTGGGTACCCAGGTGGGGCTCACCTTCATGGCTGCCAACTCCCATCATATCCTGCCATTTACTATATCCCCTGATACCCGCATTTTTCAAGGCTTGATCTACTTTTTCGCTCAGGGCCTGATTAAAAACAATAAAAACAGTTTTCATACTTTCCCTTTTTTTCAAAATTAAGCCTTCTGCAGCAATGCCTGACGTTTTTCTTCACGACGAGCGCGTGCCTGAGCAAAAAGGCTGTAAATAATAGGAACAATAATCAATGAAATAATCATGGAGAAGAAAAGTCCACCGATGATGGTGATACCCAAAGGCTGCCAGGTTTCTGAACCTTCGCCTTTGAATACAGCCAGGGGTAGCATACCCAACAAGGTGGTGAAGGAGGTCATAAGAATGGGGCGTAGACGGGATTTTCCTCCCTCAACTATTGCCTTAAATACCGGGTATCCTCTTTCTACCAACAAATTGGTAAAGTCAACCAAAACGATGGAATTTTTCACAGCAATACCTATAAGCATGATGATACCAATACCCGAGATAAGGCTCAAAGTGGTTTTAGTAAAGTAAAGTGCCAGCAACACCCCTGTAATGGCAAAGGGAACCGAAAACATGATAATAAATGGCTCCTTAAGTGATTCAAACTGTGAAGCCATCACCAGGTAGGTAAGCACGAGAATAAGCACGAACAATAACCCAAGGTCTTTGAAGGAATCGGCCATGTCTTTTGCAGCTCCGCCGATTTCAACAAAAACACCATCTGGCAAATCCATGGTTTTCAATTTGTTTGAAACTATTCCCGAAGCAGTTCCCAGGTCAGTGCCACTGAGAGCCGCTGTGATTTTGACAACGCGAACCTTATTCTCATGTTCAATATTGGGTGTTGTAAAACGCTGTTCCACTCGGGCTACATCGCCAACTCTGATTAATGCTCCCGAAGGGCTCCTAAAGGTAATGTCTTCAATGTCGGAAACGGTTTTCAGGTTATCATCACTGTATTTCACTATTACATCATATTCGATACCCTCCTCACGATATTTGGTGGCTGTGAGGCCCTGTACCCTATTACGTACTGCTGAAGCCAATTGTGAGGTGTTAAGCCCCAGTCGGGCCAACTTTTCTCTGTCGGGTATCACCTGCAATTCAAGGCGTTCAGGGTCACGGCTAAGGGTAATGTCGCGAAAGCCTGCCTGAGAGCTCATGAAATTTGCTAATTGATTAGCTATATCATTTGTTTCATTAATGTTATATCCAAAAACTTTTACATCGAAATTGCTTCCTCCTCCACCGCTAAAAGCAGCGCTCATGGCTGAACGTGTACCACCTGCATCTACATAAAATGAAGTCAGCTTGTTGAACCTTTTAATATCATTACGAAGACTATCTGAGATTTCGAAGATGCTGCGATTGCGTTTTTCCACACTCACCAGCTGGATGTTAGAGTTTATAATATAAGAGCTTGCTTTCTGGAACGCACTCATCAACGAGCCCCCTTCATCAGTTCCAATACTGGTTGCAATCAGGGTAACTTCCGGGTATTTCCGTTTAACCAAAGCTTCAAACTCCCTGGCCAATGCTTTAGTTTCATCAATTCTAACACCCTGTGGCAATTCCATATTAACATTGATACGACTATTATCCTGAGAAGGGGTAAATTCTTTACCAATATATTTAATAAGAAAGAGGCTCAGGAAGAAAATCAGGAAAGCACCAATGAGGACTTTAATTTTATTGTGGAGGGCAAATTGCAAAATCCTGGCATAAAACTCGTCGACCTTATCCCAAAATCTGGTAACCGCTGCCTGAAAACGATTGGGTCGATATTGATAATAAAGGTTGCCTTTGAGAATTAAAGCAGACAGAGTTGGAGTCAGTGAAAGTGCGGCGAGTACAGATACCGTAATAGTAATAGAAACGATCCATCCTAATTGCCTAAAAAAGACTCCAGTGATGCCGCCTACAAGTGTTAATGGGAAAAACACAGCAACAATCACCAGTGTACTGGCAACCACAGCCAAACCTACTTCACGTGTAGCAAAAACAGCGGCCTCCATAGGGCTACTTCCCCGCTCCAAATGCTTTGTGATGTTCTCTAATACAACAATAGCATCGTCAACTACCATACCAATAGCGATAGCCAAAGCAGACAGAGAAACTACATTGAGTGAATTATGCGAAATATACAAATATATAAATGAAGCGATAAGCGATATGGGAATTGTCAGCAAGATGATAAAAGTTGCCCTCCATCTTCCTAAAAAGACCAATACTACCAGGGTAACAAAAATAAAGGCATATAAGAGGGTCTCAGTCAGGTTATTAATAGAGTTTTCAATAAACTCAGAGGTATCGATTATAGGAACAATTTCGATATCAGGTGGCAGGCTTCTTTGAAGTTCGGCCATACGTTCTCTAACCAACCGGGCAATCTTTACAGTATTGGCCCCGGATTGCTTCTGCACCATCAAGCGAACTCCCTTTTGACCATTGATAGTTTCATCGACAAGCACATGTTTCAAGGTATCCTTAACCGTAGCCACATCGCGCAGATAAACCAACTTATCACCATTGCGAGCTACCACAAGGTTTTTTACAACATCACTATTGGGAAACTCCCCGTTGGTACGCACCGGAAACTCCATGCGTCCTATTTCCATGCGGCCAGCTGGTAAAGAAACGTTCTCGGAACCTATTGCAGCACCTACTTGCTCAAGAGTAAGTCGGTACGCATCCAGTTTGCGGGGATCGACCCTCACATCAACAATACGAATAGGCTTAGCCAAAACACTTACAGTTCCGACTCCATCAATTCGACTCAAACGCTCTACTATCTGTTCGTCAAGAATTTTTTCGAGTGCAGCATAGCTTTCCGTCGCTTTAATTCCGTAAATAACTACGGGAATCATCGATGAACTGAACTTAAATAGTGATGGCTTTTCGCATCCATCAGGCAACGATTTTTCCACGAGGCTCAATGCATCGCGAATATTGTTGCTGGCCTCGTCCATGTTCGTACCATACTCAAACTCTACCGAGATAAAGGAAATATTGTCTTTACTTTGAGAGGTAACTTTCTTCAAATTTTGCAGTGCATTAAGCTGGTTTTCTAAAGGTTTTGTAACGTTAACCTCAATATCTTCTGCACTGGCTCCCGGGTAATAGGTAATTACGCTTATGGTGGGTATATCCATTTCTGGCATTAAGTCAACAGCCAGTTGATAGAGAGAGAACAAACCCAATACCATTACCCCTATAAAAATCATAAAGGTGGTAATAGGATTTTTAACGGATGAACTATATAGACTCATAATTACTTTCTTTGTGTTTTTGGATAAATTATTTGGAACTAGAAACCACCCGAATCTTTTGCCCTTCGCGTAAGCGGGTTTGTCCGTTGGTGATTAAATCTTCACCCTCAGCCAATCCCTTCCGAATTTCCAACTGATCGTCGAAAACCTCCCCTGGTTCAATAACTCTACGTCTGGCTACACCATTTTCGTTTACAAATACAAAACGCTCGGCTGTACCTGGCTGCTTCTGCACCACATAAGCAGGCACAAGGATGGCATCGCAAATTCCCAGACTAATAGAAGCAATTGCAAACATTCCGGGGCGCAACATCCTGCCTGGATTATCTATGTATACCTCCACCGTGAAATTTTTCGTCATTTCATCCACCGTGGGATAAATTTTTCCAATTTTTCCCTTGAACTCTTTACCAGGGTATATATCTGTAGTTATCGACACAGGCATTCCCAACTTAATTTGTGAAAAATACTCCGATGTGATACCCACCAGGAGTTTTAGACGGTCGAGTTGCATGATGGATACAATGGCAGGTTTTCCAACACCGGAAGCAGGCGACATGGTAAACAATTCACCGTCGTTCAGATATTTACCAGTAACCTCTCCGGCAATAGGTGAACGCAGGGTGGTATTGTCACGCAAAAATTCCAGATTGGCTTTAGCAACATCGTATTGCATCTTTGTAGCATCATATTGTTGCCTTGCGATGGCTCCAACACGAAGCAAAGAGTCCATTCGCTGAAGGTCGATAGCTAATTTATCGAATTGTATTTTTGCCTGATAGTAAGAGGTGCGATCAAGCTCTGCTACAACCTGACCGGCACTTACTTTATCACCAATATCCACCAGAATACGCTCTACCCGTCCGGCAGTGGCTGGGGCCAGATGGTTTTCTTTGAATGCCTGAATGGTTGCCGGATAGGTCAGTACCCTATTTATCTGTCTTTTACTAACCTTCTCAGTGGTCACTTCAATCACCTGAGAATCGTCTCCATTTTTAACATTATTGGTGTCCTTACCAGACTTACCACATGAAACCATAAGGGCACTGAGTGTGAGTAATGTACAAATGTGAAATGATATCGCTTTCATAAATTTTGTTTTTAATATTTCTTAATTATTTTAGATTAAAAATCCTTTCCTGTAAGTTTTTCATAGTCGGTAAGTGCGCTCAGAAAATCGAACCTGGCCTGAATGAGGTTGAGCCGGGCCTGCATCAGGGCATTATCAGCATCGTTAAGCTCCAACAGAGTAGCCTGACCTGTGTTGTAACGGGTTTGTGCGATACGGTAACCTTTTTGGGCAAGGGCTACATTATTTTCGGCGGCTTTCACCTTGGAGGCAGCAGTTTGCATAGCATCAAGGGCATTAACAGCCTGAGAAGATAAGTTTTGACGCGTATATTCTTCCTGATATTCAAGCTGTTTAATGTTTAGGCGAGCCTGATTGAGTTGATGACGCATAGCAAAACCTTTAAAAATGGGTATACTCAGCTGCAAACCCACGGCCGATGAATTGACCCATTTATAATCGCCAAAATCAAAATTATTGGCCTGGGTCTGATACGTGTAATTGCCGACAGCTAAAAGCATGGGCAAGTTTGATGCTTTTACCATACTTTCCTGAATTCCATAGAGTCTACGAGAAGTTTCTAACTGTCGTATTGTAGGGTTAGCAGAAAGCCAATTCGTCTCTATCTTGGGCATTGCCTCAACATCAACATTGAGCAATACCGCCGGATCCAGCTCAACCGCTTGTTCCAGGGGTATATCAAGCATTATGCGGAATACATTCATCAAATTGGCATAAGTGTTTTTCACCTGAAGCAAGCCAGGATATATATTATCAACCTGTACGCGGGCTCTGATAACATCGTAATCAGATACTACCCCTTGCTGATTCATATTTTCAATGTTGGCCAGGTTTTGCTTAGCATTTTCATAACTCCGGTAATAAACCTCTTCCGTTTGTTTAAGCAAAAGCAGATTGTAGTATGTCGTTTTAACAGTTGAGGCTAAGTTTATTCTGTTTTCCCTTTCCTTTTCTTCCGACAGTTGTTTATCGGTTCGTCCCAGCTTCAAGGATTCATAAATATTCATGGAAAAAAGAGGAAGACTGAAGCTGACAGAACCATTGTAAGCATTGTCGCTGCCAATGGTAAGTGTAGGACCAAAAGGCGAACCCTCAGGCATAAAGATCACAGGTTTTTTAATGTTTCGGGTATAAGTACCTGCAAACTGAACAGAAGGATACAAGGCAGCCATGTACTCCTTGATTTTGGCCTCCTTCTTCTCAATTTCAAGAACAGATACTTTCTGCATCAGGTTACGCTCTATGGCCCGATTTACCGCTTCTTGCAGTCCAAGCCTTAGGGTGTCGGTTTGCCCGGCCAAAAAACAGGGCAAAAAAACACTCATCAACAAAACACTTATTTTTCTCATCCCAATCAAATTTTAGTAGGGTTTTAAAATTGATTTTATTTAATTCCGGAAATATGCATTGAATAATAATGGTCGATTACGCCAAGTCCTTCGGGCGTTGCCAGACCGCGGACAAAATGTATGGCAATATGAGCAAATACTTCATGAGGGGAATATTTCTCCTGAGGAAAAACAGCTTCTCCTTCTTCAGTAAGAAGGCGTATTTGTTGAAAGAGGATAATTGCGGAGAGTTCCGGATTGATGTCTTTTCTGAATACTCCTTCCTGCTGTCCCTGTCTGACGAACGAAGCCACCTTATTTTTAAGATGAGACTCAAAATCGTATGCCTGTTTGCATAGCGTTCCCGGATAAAGCCTACGAATATCCTGCATAAAAAGATAATGGGTTCGGCGTAGCTCCAGGATGTAATTCCAGGTGAAAAGAATGTAGGTCTCTACAATATGATTACTGCTCGAGATTATCTCAGACGCCATTTGCCTGCGCCGGTCGAGCTCTTTTGTCAGGCACGCCTCCACAAGACTATCTTTGGCTTGAAAATATTCGTATAACGTACGCTTGCTTATACCGACCTCGGCTGCTACCATATCCATGGTAACATTGCGGATGCCATTTCTCCTGAATAAATTTAGTGCCGTATCTATTATATTGTCCTTCATGTATTTAGCATTACAGAAAACTTAAAAAACTTATAAAGTTTTCTGCGTGCAAATGTAGAATAAATTACACGTCACAAGGTTTAATCAGGTGCTAAAAAAAATGTTATTTCCCTGAACTATTATTGTTCCTTGAGGATTGCATACTGATAATCAGCAAGAAAAAGGTTGCAAAAAGAAAGGAAAATTTGCTCAAATTAATTATCCAGGAGTCAGATAAGGCCCATCATTAAAAAGGAAAAGGGCAAACTTGTTATTCTGCCTCAAGCTTTTTTAATCTTGCTGAGAATTTTCTTTTCGGCCTCTTTTACCAAAATTTCGATATTCTTGTGCTTTACGCGGTCCAGGCGGTGGGTCTTCACGGGCTTAATGCCGCAAAATTCAAGAGTCGCAGTCTTTAACGTTCTAAAATCGCTGGCCCTGTACATCCAATTGAGCCAAAAGCCTGGAGCATCGCTGGTTGCAATTAATTCGGCGGAGCGACCTTTAAGGTATTTATCCCACCAGGGTGAGTTTTCCCTGTATTTAAAAGCAAATCCCGGATGCAAGGTGCGGTCGAGGAAGCCTTTGAGTAAGGCCGGCACCGACCCCCACCATACCGGATAAATGATTACCCAATGGTTGCACCACAGAATATTTTCCTGAGCCTGAAGCAAATCAGATTCTAGTGCTTGAATATCTTTATAACCCATATGAAGAATAGGGTCAAATTTCATTTCTCCTAAAAACTGCACCCTGACATTATGCCCACTGGCGAGGGCTCTCTGTTCATAAAGATCCGTCAGATGTCCGCAAAATGATTTGCGAAAGGGATGACCGCATAGTATGTAAATATTCATAATGAAAGATTTTGTCAAAAGTAAAGTTATTCTTATTCCTCATGGCTCTTTCTACCGATAAACAAAAACATTCAAACGGCAAATGATGGATTAAAGTCTTTCAAACAAACCGGAGCACATGTTGTAACTTTAGCCTGATATTTGATGAGTATATTTCTTCACCAGACAATTTTTTCCGCATGAAAGTAAAACTATGGATTTCTCTGCTTATCAGTGGGAGCCTTTTGGCCGGAACATTGACAAGGACACCCTTACATTCAGAAAATGAAGGAGGTCCATTTGATTTTGATAAAGCCTGGAAAACAGCCGACAGCTTAAAGGCCGAAGGCCAGCCCAGGGCTGCAGCAGAGCAAGCCAGCCATATTCTTGAAAAGGCCTTATTACTTAACAACGAAATTCAGACCGTGAAGGCGCACCTTTACAGGATTGCCTTATGGAGCCAGTATATGGAAAATTATGAAATAGAGGCGCTCAAAACGACCCGTTTACTTACCTCCAGGGTTCAGGGTCAGGCACGCCCCATTCTGCAAATGGTATCTGCCAGGTTGTTATACAGTTATTATAATCAGCATCAATGGGAAATGGGCAGGAGGCAGGCAACAACACAAAAACCCTCAGACGATATCAGGGAATGGAGCCCCGCCAATTTTGCCGATAGCATATCTGCGCTTTTCAAGGCCTCCATACACGAAGAAATCCTTTTAACCTCTATTCCCGCCCGCAACTGGTCAGCCATTCTTGACACCATTCCCGGAAGTACTGATTTCAGGCCAACGCTTTTTGATATACTGGCGTGGGAAGCCCTCGAATATTTTAAAAATGAAGAAGTTATTCCCGGGCGACCTGTTTCCTCCTTCCCTCTCGACCACCCTGCAATGCTCGGTACACCCGAGGATTTCAATCAGCTGAATATTCAAAAAATGCCGGGCGAATCGAATGCAAAAGAAGCCTTAAATATTTTTCAACGGCTGAGCCGTTTACACAGTACAAAACAGAATACGCAAGCCCTCGTCTACCTTACTCTTCAAAGGCTCGACTATGCAAGGCTTGTTGGAATTATGCCGGATAAAGATAGCCTGCGGATGGCCACACTTCTGACAATGGCAAATACCTATAGAGGGCAGGCTGCTTCGGCCTGGATATTGTTACATTTGGCCAACATTGCCGATGAAGAAGAGAATCCGTCAAAAGCACTCAAATATTGCCAGGAAGCCTTAAACGTTCAACCCCATCCCTATGTCGAGCATCAAATCCGAACGAAAATTGAAGAACTCACGAAGACGGAAATTTCAATCAATTGCGAACCAGCTATTTATACATCAACCCCGGCCCTGATTTCCATCTCATGGAAAAATACGAGTAAGGCATTTTTTCGCATCTACACATATAATGAAAATGATAGGATTAACGGAAGAAGCTCATCCGATGAACAACTCAGAGATTTCCTCCTTAAAAACCAACCTATTCACGCCTTTCTTATTGACTTACCCGACTCAGGCGACTTAAAAAGGCACACGTCTGAATGGACAATTCCCCCTTTGGATAATGGCTTTTACCTCATCGCTACCTCACCCGGAAACTCTTTTGATCCGGCTCTTGATCAAATTTACACTTCCACGATAAGAGTCAGCCGGATGAATGCGGCCATACAAAACCAACCCGATGGCCGAATACGCTTGCTTGTAGCTGACCGCAAGACTGGCCAGCCGATCACCCAAGCCACTGCAACCCTCTTTGCCATCTCATACAACTATCCACGGCGCACCTGGGAAAGAAAGCAACTACAACAAACCCTCTCCGACAAAGCCGGGCAGGTGTTCTTCACACCTATCAAAGGGCAGGAATGGGGAGATTTTGCAATACAAATAGTCAAAGGGGGAGATACACTCACTTTTAGGAATGTTTATCCTCAACCCGATTATATACCAGAAAAAAGAAGTTATCTGCAGCTTCAATTATTCTCTGACAGAGCCATTTACAGGCCAGGTCAAACTTTGTATTACAAAGGAATACTGATATCGAAGAAAGACAACGATGTTCAACTAATTCGAAATAAATCGTTAAAAATCAGATTGATTGATGCCAATGGCCAGGAAGTAGCATCGGCATCGCACAAGACCAATGCATTTGGTTCATTTAGTGGCAGTTTTATGATTCCGGCCACAGGCTTAAATGGTACCTACACCCTTATGGGGAATGAAGGGAGTTTAAGCGTTTCAGTAGAAGATTACCGCCGCCCGGTTTTCGAAGTAACCATGGAAACACCTGATAAGCAATATAAAACCGGAGAAAACGCAGAAATTACCGGCAGCGCCAGGGCTTATGCAGGATACCCGATAACCGGGGCAAAGGTGAAATACCGCGTAACGAGAATTGAATTCCTACCCTGGAACTATTGGTGGATTAGGCCTATCCCAGAATCTGAACAACAGGTAGCCGAAGGTGAAACAATTACCGACGCTGAGGGAAAGTTCAGTGTAACATTCAAGGCGATTGGCCAAAAAGAGAAATATTACAAGTACAGGACCGAAGTAAGCGTCACCGATATTAACGGAGAAACCCGGCATGCAATGCATCATTTACTTACCGGGCCATCATCTTTGATTATCTCTCTGAATTTACCACCAAAAACGGAAATAAACGATTCGCGACGTTTTGCATTGAAAACAACAAATCTGGAAGACAAACCGGTTGCAGCAACAGGGACGATAAAAATATTTAAACTCAGGCAACCTGAAGGTATAGAGAGCGAACGCCCATTGAGTGTTCCTGACAGGCCGATAATTCCTAAATCATTGTTTAACAAACAATTCCCAAACATTGTCTACGCCTCCGAACAAGAGTTCATCCATTGGCCTACCGAAAGTGAGATCAAACGGCTTTCATTCCATACAGACCCATCGTTTTCCTTAAGTCTTGCCGACCTCAGCATTTCACAGCCGGGTGTTTATAAACTCGTTTTTCAAAGCACAGATGCCTTCGGAGAATCTGTTGAAAGCACGCAATACACTGTGGTTTTCGATGCTTCCTCCTCAGCTTTGCCCTATCGTACCGAATGTTGGTTTACTCCCTTGACCGACACCGCAGAACCTGGACAAAAAGCCCGTATTCTCATAGGAAGTGCTTACAACAACATAAGAGCTCTGATTCAGGTATGTCTGCCAGGCAAAATCATCCGGGAAAACTGGGTGAAACTTGATGGTGGACAAAAAAATATTGAAATACCCATTGTTGAAGAATACCGGGGGAATCTATCTTTCAATTTCCTGTTTTTTGCAGAAAACAAAATCATGAGTCGTCAGCATATTATCCAGGTGCCTTTTTCCAATAAAAAAATTCAAATAGTAACCGAAAGTCTGCGCCAGAGCACAGAGCCGGGTGCGGAAGAAAAATACACTTTCCGTCTGTTGAATTACAAGGGACAATTGCCCCAGGCCGAAATCCTGGCAGTGATGTATGATGCCTCATTGGATGCATTCCGCAAGGCAGAATGGAACTTTTATCCATACAACTCACATTATGGATTTCCCACGTGGAAACCGCACTGGCAATGGAGTATGCCAAATGTTCTTGATTTCAGAGAAAATGAACACCCTATAAAGCAGACACCCGTTTTCGGTTTCGACAGCTTCAACTTCTTTGGATATCCCACATCATTGATTATAGAAGAAAGAGGCGTTTTTTACCTGGCCAGAGGGGGTATGCTTAAAGCCAATAAAATGGCTGTCAGCGAAGATGTTGCCAATATTCAGGAATCGGAATCCCCAATTACTCCGGGGCAAGAAAGCGACGAAGCATCAGAAAAAAACATTCCCAGAGAAGATTTCAGAGAAACCGCATTATTTTTACCCCACCTCGAAGCCGGCCCTGATGGCAAGTTTACAATTGTAACCCGCATGCCTGACGCCTTAACTCGCTGGAGGCTCAGATTGTTGGCGCATGATACCTCTATAGCAGTTGGATATTACGAAACGACTATAGAAACACGCAAGCCTTTGATGGTAGTACCCAACCCTCCCCGTTTCCTTCATACAGGCGACACCCTCGAATTTCCAGCCAAAATAGTCAACCTGACAGAGCAACCCTGCGAAGTTAAAGTCAGTTTGAGCCCAAAAAACGCGCTTACGGGCCAATGCTTAACCCTCACTCGGGATGATACTCTTAAAACCCTCATGTTGGAAGCAGGTGCAAGCGCAAATGTCGCATGGACACTCATCGCTCCCAAGCAACCCGGCATTATTTCCTACCGCATAATAGCAACAGCAGGTCAACACACCGATGGAGTAGAAACGCTATTGCCCGTCTTATCTTCAAGAAAACCGACCATAAGCACCTGGCCTTTGTACATCCCGGCCGGAAGTGAAAAGACTATAAACACAGGGATAAAGACCCTTCAGGGTTCACAAACACATCTTACCCTCGAAATTACGGGTAATCCCGCATGGTACGCCGTTCAGGCACTTCCCTGGTTCGACGAACCTCAGTGGGAATCGGCCCAGGCTTGGTTTCAAACCTGGTACGTGCAGAAACTCGGACTTCATATCCTTCAACAAAATCCTGCTATCCGGAAAACGATTGAGACATGGAGCAAATTCCAACCTGAAGCACTCCGATCGGCCTTATTGAAAAACAAAGATTTGAAAAATATAGACATTACAGAAACGCCCTTTTTGAACGATGCCAACGCTGAAAGCTTACGCAAAGCCAAGCTCTCCCAGTGGATCGACCAAAACCACATGGAAGATTTATGCAGGAGAAGTTTGGCAAAGCTAAAAGAACTTCAGCTGCCCAACGGGGGGTTCAGTTGGTTCAAAGGCATGCCCGACTCCCGATTTATTACACTGGAAATCATCAAAGGATTTGCCCGGCTCCACAATTACAACGCCTTAAACGATGAAGACTTTACACAACTAAAACCCTTGCTAACAGCCTCGATAAGCTACCTCGACCAACGAGAATGGGAAGAATATCAGGAAGCTCTTAGGCTTAAGCAAAAGCAAGGCAAAGAGGAAATTACACTTTCCCCTCTATCCATTTACTGGCTTTATGTAAGGGCACTATGGGGCAATGAATTCAGCCTCGATGAAAAATATCAGCCCATGCAACAACACTATCTAAAAATGGCCAAAGAATCATGGAAAAACCTGCCTGTCGCACAACAGGGAATGCTTGCGGTAATACTGGTTAAAAATGATGAATTAACAACAGCCGACCGCATCATGCGTTCATTGCGCGACAGAGCACTGCATGATCCTGTCAAGGGCATGTATTGGGCTAGCCCGGGTCGCCCGTATTGGTATGAGTCGGGCATCTACACTCAGCCCCTTATGATTGAGGCCTTCACACTTGCCGGTGGAAAACCCGAAGAATTAGAGGCCATGAAACAATGGCTCATTTACAACAAACGCACCCAAATGTGGGACAATAATACAGCAACCCTTGACGCTATTGCAGCCTTGATGCTAAGGGGCGAGAACCTGTTGAGCAACATTACCATTCCCAAAGTGGAAGTAGGCGGTCAGCCCGTATCGATTAATCCAACCGAAGCGGGTACAGGCTATTTTAAAACTTCCCTGACACCCGAGGCGGTAAAAGATGGGGTGGATCCAATCAAAATATCAAATCCCGGTCGCTCTATGTGCTGGGCAGGAATTTATGCTCAATATGAAACCGATATGGACCAAACAACTTCCTCTGCAGGAGGGATGACCCTTCGCAAGGAAGTCTTTGTTGAACGCCAAACACCCCAAGGAACACAACTTAAACCCGTGGATGAAGTTATGCTTGCACCCGGCGATCGTTTAGTAGTGCGGCTCGTGCTGGAAAACGACCAAAGCATGGAATATGTGCATCTGAAGGATTACCATGCCTCGGGGACTGAACCTGTAGATGTAATCTCCGGATACCGGTGGCAGGGGGGTATGAGCTTTTACCAGAGCACCCGCGACGAGGTCACCCATTTCTTCATCTATTTCTTACCCGAAGGCAAACATATCTTTGAATACCGCCTCGATGTCTTCCAGCAGGGCAATTACACTGCAGGTTTTGCGGAAATACAATGTCAGTATGCGCCGGAATTCTCTGCCCGCTCTGCCTCAATTCGCCTGAGGAGTGGGAAATGATTCGCAAGTTTTAAACCCCTTCATTCCATAAAGGAAGAAATACATTACCGTATCCCTGCCTCTCAAAACAGGCAGGGTATCCACCGGAATAACCTCCTCCCAGCAACCGGGGCACACCTCCTCTGGCTTCCTGTAATCACGGCCTGGTACCAAATACCAGGCATCTTCTCCGGGCTGCAGCCCCCCTCGTTTCTGATTAATCCATTGGTAATGATGAATCCGATGAAGAGGTCCGCATGCCAGCAATTTACGTCCTGAGGGACGAGCGACATAGTAATCTAAATTAGCTGCCGGGAACCACCGAAAACTTACCATTGCTGCCCCCTTTTTTAAAATTCCCTGTTTCTCGAGCGAATCCATCAAGGGAACAGCCTTGCGGGCCACCTGTCGCCAACCATACATGTCGAGAGAAAAATCCTTTTTCCCCCTGAAGAAGCCATCTCCATCCCCGGGTTTGATAATCCATCCTCCTTTGATTTGTCCCATACCCGCAACAAAAACTATCAGGGCTAAAGCGAGCGCAAGTTTGATGAGATTAGGTATTTTGATAGAGTTTTTTGAAGCCAGCCATGCAGCGGCCAATAACATTGCACCATAATACCCCGGACCGCTCCAGTGAGGAAGTGTTTCGCGCCAGAAAGAAACCACGGGGAATATCAAAATCAGTGGCAAAGAAAACAAAAGTATCAAACGCGCCTTTCCCTGGTCTATGTAGTTATGTCCTCGCATTAAGGCAATCATTGCCACCCAGCCCGCTACAACATTGAAAGGATTATTGTAAAACAATTGCCCCCCAATCTCTCTCAGGAAGTACTCCGGATGTATTCCACCTTGTGTAACATCCACCCTGCCCCCGTGAAAACCAAAGCTCACCCATCCATTGCGATAATTCCATATCAAAACGGGCAAAAAGATAATCAAAGTCAACAAAATCGAAAAATACAATTCCTTCACCCTAAGCCAATTCCGTGCAAACAATAACACATAAAGACCCGCTCCCATCCATAGAAAAATGGCAGTGTATTTCGAAAGCATTGCCATGCCGGTAAAAAGACCAGCAAGGAGAAGCCAGCGGCGCGTATTGGCTTCTGCTTCAGATTTCCCTATACTGCGGATAAAGGCCAACATACCCAACAGCCAAAATAAACTCTGGGGCGAATCGGGCAAAATAAAGGTTCCCGCAATAATAAAAGTATAAAAAGAGGCAGTATAAAGCAGGGCTGCGTAAAAGCCTGCCCTGGCACCATGCAATTCTTTACCCAAAACAAAAATGAGCCAGGTATTTAAAGTTCCGGTCAACAATGATGTCAGCCGCAAAGCCCATTCATCCGTCAATAATAAATTCAGCGAAAACAATCGCATGAGCCAACCTACCATCGGGGGGTGGTCAAAATACGAGAAGGAAGGATATAATGCATACTGAAAATAATATACCTCATCGTTACCGAATTCGAGGAGGATAGCAAGTAAAGTCCTAATAAGCAACGAAATAACTATAAGCCAAACAAGGACTTTAGAATAGTTAATTTTTTCCATTCAGTTGAAATTTCCTTTTAGCATAGAACAAAACCAATATCAACAGCCCCAAAGACAACAAAGACACTGTGCGCCTCCAAAATGTAGCACCCGAATCTACTGTCGCCCGGCGTGGAAGCGTCAGCTCACCTCCTTTATAGCGAAACACGGGATTAAGATACAGTATAGCCTTATTATCAAATTCAGCCTCAACCCTGATGTAGGTAACCTCCGGGGCCACGGGCATTGCCGCAAATGCAACCTTTCGTTCAATACATAAAATATGCCCATGTTGACCAATAAAACGAATTTCATGTGCTGTATCACTAAAACTTACCCATAGTGTATCCTTTTTCAATAAGCATGAAACCAATCGGGGAAGTCTCCTGATAAAGCCATTGCTTTGGTCATGCGTTAGTACCCTCACCCCATAGGCACTACCCGTCTTTAAACTGTGTATTATTTCACCGGGGGCTAAAGAATGAGCAGCAATCATTGTAGCATAGTTGCCTATCTCTCCGGGTTTAAAAATATCGTGGGCGTCGTCATTGGCCAAAATGAAAGCGGGGTATCCTGCACTTAAGGCCGTATCCCAATGGGCGAGGCTCAACCGGGCGCCATTGAGCACTTCCATCAAATGATAACCTGATAAATATTTTAACTCATGCACCCTGTAGCCATCGCGCAGGTCGGGATGGGCCAGAGTAACCAATTCATTTTCTTTCTGCAACAAATCGATGATGTGCTGTTTGTTTGACAGTCCTGCCCCCAAAGGATAATCTCTCCACAATACCTTACGGCTGCCAATGCACACCTGATGTGTCTTATGAATTCCATACCCATGCTCATACACCGGAATGTATCCGGCCGAATCCTCCAAAGCACGATTCATACTCTGATAATCGGAGATAGCAATAATGTCGTAACCCAGTTTCCTGTATTCATTCCATATAGCCTCAGGGCTATTTTTCCGACCATTGGTAATGCCCATCCATACACGCGACTGAACCTGGAAATTTCCGGCCAGCCACTGGCTTCTACCCGTATTTTTATAGGGATTATACAGGCTGTCACCCGAAAAGGGCTGGGGTTCATCGAAACGATAAACGGGACAAGAAAGATAAAAACCTGTGATTATCGCACCAATGGCCGTCAGAAATAGAAGAAGGGTATATTTTATTATTTTCAACATGAACTTTAAAAGCTTTTGAAATGCGCCCAAAATTAAGCATAAGCCCTTTGACCCTTACCAAGCCATTTGTAAATAAAGAACGGCAAATGAAATTAGCAAGGTAATCAGTGTAACTACAAGCCCGGGTTTCAAAAACTCCATGAAACCAATCTTAATGCCGTCTGCCTCAGCCGATTCAATCACAATAAGATTTGCCATTGCTCCCAATATTGTAGCGTTTCCGGCCAGGGTTGATGCAGAAGCAAGTGACAGCCAAAGAATATCACTGTTTGCAGCCTTCATTAAGGGAAGCATAATTATTGTAAAAGGCACGTTGCTCACTATTTGCGACATTACTGCACTCGACAGATGAACAAACCCTAAACCAGCGGAAGTCTCTTTTAAAACATTATTTTCCAGAAAAGGATTCAGAATGCCCACCTTTTCTACAGCATGCACAACAATGAAAAGACTGGCAAAAAAAAGCAAAAGAACCCAGTCAACCTGCCGTATTACCTTTGAAGGTTTAATTTTACCAAAAATGAGAATAAGTGCAGCTCCTGCAAGTGCAATAAGAGGTATTGACAGGTTTAGTCGATGATGTAAGAAAAACCCAGCAACTACTCCCAGAAAAACGGTAACGGACCACCGCATTGAACTATAATTATACTCAAACCCGTTGGATTGAAAATGCAACCTGCCCCGGTCGGCAAATTCACGGGCATATAACCCGCGAATGACTACCACAATCACCATCATACTTAGCAATGAAACAGGAAGCAGGCGAATCAGAAACTCACTGTATCCTATTCCTGAATTAATACCTATAAGCATATTTTGAGGGTTCCCGGTAATTGTCATTGCACTACCGGCATTAGAAGCTAAAATCTCGGCGATGAGGTAGGGCACCGGGTTCAAATCAGCGCTTTTGCAAAGGATAATGATTACCGGGGTAAATAGTAAAACCACTGCATCGTTTACAAGAAAAGCACTTGCTAAACCTGTAATCAAAGTAATAATTACCAATAATCGAAACCGTGTCCCGGCGTAAGAAATTGTCTTGCTTGCAATTAAGGAAAAGAAACCATCCAATTGTAATGTGGCAATTACTATCATCATTCCCAACAGCAATACAATGGTATTAAAATCTATTGCATGAATGGCCTCCTGGAAGTCGACTACTCCGGTAAGAATCATTGCCACCGCACCAAAAAAGGCTGCTGAAGGCCGGTCTATATTCATTTTGGGAAGGCGCGTGAAAATGATGCCAATGTAGGTGACAATAAAAATAATCAGGGCTGTATAATAGGTGTTCATTGCGAAACTGTTATTCTCAGGCTAAAGTATAAAAATCTGCAGCAGCCGGAATTCATGGAGGAGTAAATCAATAACCAACAGCAAATTATAAAACCTCTCCACTTTCACATAAGAATTTTTATATTTTTAATAGTTTGTGTATTTTTGAGATACCAAAAATCCAACATCATGGCGAATGTAGTAGTATTGGGGGCCGGTGTTGCCGGACATACGGCAGCCCTTATTCTTAAACGAAAGCTGGGTAATAGTCACAGAGTCACCGTCGTAGCACCAAACAGCCGATACCAATGGATTCCTTCCAATATATGGGTGGGAATAGGTAAAATGACACCCGAGCAGGTATCTTTCGAACTGGCACGGGTTTATCGTAAACAAGGTATAGAATTCATTCAGGCCAGAGCTGTCCGGATTTTTCCAGAAGGGAAAAACGGAACCGACCCTTGCGTCGAAGCCGAAGGCACCTCGCCCGAAAACAAGGGACAAATTCTCACAGTTCCATACGACTTCCTTGTAAATGCTACTGGGCCCAAGCTCAATTTCGATGCAACCCCGGGACTGGGACCTGAAAAGGGAAACACGGTTTCGGTATGCACATATGGACATGCTGTGGAAGCAAACAAAGCCTTACGCGAGGCATTGGAACGTATGAAAAAAGGCGAAAACCTTCGTTTCCTCATTGGCACAGGACATCCTAACGCTACTTGTCAGGGAGCTGCCTTCGAATATGCCCTCAATGTGGCTTTTGAAATTAATAAACACGGTTTGCGCAATAAAGCAGAAATCATTTGGATTACCAATGAATATGAACTCGGAGATTTCGGTATGGGCGGGGCCTTTATCAAAAAAGGGGGATATTATACTTCTACCAAAATTTTTACGGAATCTATCCTTGCCGAGTATGGAATTCGGTGGATAAAGCGTGCAGGCATTACCAAGTTGGAAAAAGGGCTTGCGTATTATGAAACACTTGATGGAGAGCAACTTACACAACCCTTCGATTTTGCAATGCTTATACCAGCCTTTGCCGGGGTAGGTCTGCAAGCCTTCGATAAAGATGGCTCCGACATTACCGTCCGGCTTTTCGCCCCCAACGGTTTAATGAAGGTTGATGCAGATTATACCCCTAAACCCTTCGAAGACTGGTCGGTGAGAGATTGGCCTTCCATTTATCAAAACCGCGATTACGACAATATTTACGCTGCGGGCATTGCCTTTGCACCTCCTCACAGCATCAGCAAACCCATGACCAACAAAAACGGTCTGGCCATCTACCCCACACCTCCGCGTACCGGTATGCCTTCCGGCGTTATGGGAAAAGTAGTTGCGCTAAATATCGCCGACCGCATCCTTCACAACCGCCATGACCATAAGCACAAAGCTTCAATGGGAAGAATGGGTGCTGCGTGCATCATTTCATCAGGATACGGAATTTGGAACGGAATGGCTGCTACCATGACCGTATTTCCCATTGTACCCGACTATGAAAAATACCCCATCTGGGGCCGCGATATCTCTTATACCGTGGGTGAACCCGGATTGGCAGGCCATTGGATAAAACTCTTCCTGCACTACATGTTCCTCTATAAGGCCAAAGCTCATCCCTTCTGGTTCCTTATTCCTGAATAGAATTCAAAAACAATAAAACCTCTCAACTATGCTCAGAAAACCAAATATCGTAAGGGGCTACAAAGACGAAGCTTACCCTCCCATCCCTACTCCGGCCACCCGTTTCTGGAGAGGTTGCATTTTGTGGCAACTGGTCCGATTCTTTGTGCTTAACCTCAAAATCATGCGTATTGTGGTAGGTGGTCACTCTTAAAACCCTTTTCACCAAACCATTTCCAAGCCGGACACCTGCGCCAACGTCCGGCTTTTGTTTTTACCCTAATTTTGACAAATCTTTCAAAATCCCGTCATGCACCCCTTTAATCGGTTACAGATTACACCTAACGACAAGCTGATAAGCCTGATTGAAGCCAACCCTTACATCCTGCTGCTCATCGAATATTTCAGGCTGCCTTTACTTGTAGGAAATCATACGGTGAATTCCTTTTGCAAAGAAAACGGAATAAATCCGACCCTTTTTATTTCAATAGGTTCTCTCTACTTTAGATTGCCTGTCCCGGCCGGTGTTACTTTTTCCTCATCCGACCTTCCCTGGATAGTCAAATTTCTAAAAAACAGCCATCAATACTATTTAAACGAAAAATACCTTGAGGTATTAAGAAACATACATGAAATGTATGAAGCCAACCCGGCTCCCGAAATGGCAATGGTAGAGAAATTTTTTGAAGATTATATGTCGGAGGTTCGCGAACATCTGGAATATGAGGAAAAAGCAGCCTTCCCTTACTTTCTCTCCCTCGTCGAAAAATCCTCTGGCATCCGGCCTTCTTTTTCTGCCAAGGTTTACCTTGATCACCACAGCGATATCGAAACCAAGCTTTCCGATCTCAAACAACTGTTGCTCGTACATCTTCCGGTTTCCGACGACTACAAAGCCCGCCGCCGAACCATTCAAAGCCTGATGGAATTAGAATTCGACATCAACGTTCATACCAGTGTCGAAGAACAAATCCTTGTTCCTTTGGTCATTGCTATCGAAAAACAATGAGAATGAAGTCTTCCAAACCCCGCACCATACTTATAGCAGATCCATCGGAAGTTATTTTGCAGGGACTCGCAGCTTTGGTTGAAAAGGCGGGAGGGGGCGAACCTTATCTCTGCAATACATGGAATGATGCCTTACGTATTGCCGAGCCAGGACAGGTCAGATGCATTATTTTTGGAAGCGGATTGGCCGCCGAATGGTTTTTCCTCAAAAGCCAGCTGCTCAAAAACTTTGAAAATGCATTGTGGGCCGCCTTTGTTTATGCTCCTTTTTTTTACGAAAAAGAACCCTCCTTAAAAAAAATCTTTCGCATTACTGATAACTACGAAGAAATAATATCCGGTATCAAAAAACTACTTATTCAGGAAAACCCTGATGAACTGGCCGTACAACAACTCACCGACAGGGAAATAGAAGTATTGCGCTTGCTGGTTAAAGGCTTGTCACAAAAAGAAATTGCCGACATCCTCAAGGTAAGCATACATACAGTAATCAGCCATCGTAAAAACATTTCTGAAAAAACTGGAATAAAGAGCATAGCAGGTCTTACCATTTTCGCCATAACCCAGAAATACATTACACCCTGAGACATTAAATAAGGGGAACTATCGGAAAAAATTCCCCAAAAATGGGGATGGTACAGCTTTTTAAAAAACGGGTGTTTTGCACTCGAAACATTATTCTTTTGTTATGAAGTGTAAAACATTTATTTTCATTGTCTTAATTCAAGTATTAGCCATTCAATTGCTCGCACAGCATAAAACCGATGTGATGGTATTTGGGGATGTAAGAGAGAAGTCGACAGGAAAGCACATCCCTTTTGCCCAGATTGTGCTTAAAGGAACACGTTATGGCACCATGGCCGATGGTAGCGGACATTTTAAAATGGCCAATCTACCCGAAGGCGAATTCACACTTTTGGCCTCCTCCATGGGATACAAAAGCCAGGAAAAGACCATGACTCTTAAGGCGAATACCAGCTACACTGTTGTTTTTGAGTTGGAGGAAGATGTCTTTAACCTCGAGCAGGTAGTAATTTCGGGAACGCGAACCCCTCATTTCGTGAAAGATGCACCGGTACGCACCGAGGTGATAACTGCAAAAGCCATTGAACAAAAAAAAGCAAACAATCTTTATGAAGTATTGGAAGGCTTACCCGGAGTAAGGGTAGAAAATCAATGCCAGGCATGTGGTTTTTCTATGGTACGGATGCAGGGGCTTGGGCCTGAGCACACGCAGATGCTTATCAACGGACAGGCTGTTTATTCGGGTTTGGCAGCTGTTTACGGCCTTAATCAGATGACATCTGAAGACATCGAAAGAGTCGAAGTAGTCAAAGGGTCCGGATCGGCACTTTATGGTAGTCATGCTATTGGTGGGGCTATTAACATCATCAGCCAGGAACCCTCCCCTGTTCCCCGTACCTATATCGACCTTCGCCTCGGAACGGACATGAGCCGTTCAATGGGTTTTCAATCTTCCTTGCGCAACGACGAGGGAAACCTGGGTTTACTTGTTTATGCCAGAAAAATCGATGAAGATGCTCTTGATCAGACTGGCCCGGGCTTAAACCGCCAGGAGGTTAATCAACCTGACGGTTATTCTGATCGGGTGGAAAGCAAGGTAATTGATGCCGGTTTTAGCTTCCTGGGACAGGACATGAAAAACGGACACGGAAAAATTCTTCTCAGGGGTAAGTACATCGGTGAGCACCGTCGCGGAGGACTGATTACAGATGATGTCTTCAAAAACCCCTATACTTTGGGCACTGAAGACATTCAAACCCAGCGTTACGAAAGTGAACTTCAATACACCCGGGTTCTTTTCCACAATATCAACCTGAATTTTGCCACTACATGGGTTAATCATCAACGCGAAGCCACCAATGATACCTTCCTAAACGATTATATCAGCGTTCATGGCCAGTCGCCCGAAGTCACTTCTTTTCGGCCCTACCTGGCTAATGAAAATCTTTTGACTTTCACCCTCACCCTCGATCGCTCTTTTGGGAAACATCACCTGATGCTGGGTGTGCAAGGCATGAACGACAAAATACAAGAATCCGGTATGTATGTTAATCTTGGTACTACGCAGGGAAACTACGGAGAACCTTACCGTTCAGAAGCCGATAAAAAAGGGAACGAGTGGGGCCTCTTTCTTCAAAACGAATGGTCGCCTGTCGAACGACTTACGGTAGTACCCGGCTTAAGGCTCGATTTTCATCATTCTAAAGAAACTTATTCAGCTCAGGGCCAATTCCATTTTCCGGAAGCCTCTTTTCATCAGCAAAGCGTCAACCCTCGTCTTGCTATCAAATACAAAATCACTGAAGATTTCATCCTTCGGGCTAACGTGGGCACAGGCTATAGGGCTCCCTTTGGTTTCTCCGAAGACCTGCATTTGTGCAGTGGTTCTCCAAGGGTTTGGAAATCGTCGGACCTGCTCCCCGAAAAATCGTTTAGCTACAACCTTTCGGCCGACTACTCAGCCCATTCCTGGGCTCTGTCGTTCAATGCTTTCCATACCCGCCTGCTCAACAAAATTGGTTTTGTAATAGCGCAGGATGAAATCCGGGCACTGGGCTACGACTATCAATGGAAAAACATAGATCACGCAACCGTACAGGGCATTGAACTTGCCATTAAATTTCTACCTCTCAAAAACCTTGAATTATACGCCGACATGGGACTAAACCACGGACGTTTCGACCAACCCAGAGCAGAATGGGTAGGTACGCCCTGGGAATCTGTCAGCCATTATATTCCCCGATTTCCTTTTGCAAGCGCCTTTTTCAAAGTCAACTACGAAAGGGGGCCTTGGTCATTCAATACTTCCCTAAACTACCAGGGCACTATGTACATCGACTATTACAATGTTGAGCCCGATCCTATCGCGGGCGATCAATCAAAGATTAAAAAAACCCCATCTTTTGCCCTGCTGAATGCCAGGCTTCAGTACCAATATGAAGGCCTGAAGCTGTACGCCGGTGTAAACAATACCACCAACTATATTCAGGATGAGCGTCACCTCGATGATGCAGCTTTCATTTATGCTCCACTCTATGGGCGCATGTTCTTCGCCGGCCTGTCTCTTTCGTTAACCCACTAAGCATGCCCTGAACAATCGCTCAGGGATGGTTGTTGGATAATAAAAACTTATATCATGAAAAAATACCTCATTTTAGCGATAGCCGCAATTCTTTCGTTGGGTATGAATGCGCAGAAAAATTTCTACGACTTCAAGGCACCTGATATTGATGGCAAGATGGTAGATTTTTCCCGATTTAAAGGGAAAAAAGTAATGGTGGTAAATGTAGCCAGCAAATGCGGCCTTACGCCTCAATACGAAAAGCTTCAAACGCTATACGAAAAATATAAGGATCGCGGATTTGAAATAGTAGCATTTCCGGCCAACAACTTCATGGGACAGGAACCCGGCAGTGAAAGCGAAATCAAACAGTTTTGCACTACCAATTACGGGGTTACCTTCACGATGATGTCGAAGATTTCCGTGAAAGGAAAGGATATTCACCCTATTTACCAATGGCTTACCTCTAAAGAAAAAAACGGAAAAATGGATTCGTCGGTCTCCTGGAATTTCCAGAAATATCTCATCGACGAACAAGGCCGGCTGGTTGATATGCTACCTCCCCGTACTTCGCCTTTGGATGACAGAATAATCCAATGGATTGAAGGTCGTTAAAAATTACCTTAGCAACGGAGGTGTGATGTGGTGTTTTCGCCTCCTGCAGCTATAGGTGTAAGCCCGCCCTGTTATTCAAGGTGCGGGTTTTTTTATTTCGTTGTACAATACTCCCTTCATCCGATATCCGAAAAATACCTTACCTTAGCCCCCGGCAAGGCATTCTTTAACGCCCTGTATTTAACGTTTAAATTTTACAATTATGTTTGACGCCAGTGTTTACACCCAACGCCGCAATGCCCTGCGCAGTCGCATGAACAAAGGAATTGTGTTGCTGCCCGGCAACACCGAAGCCCCCATGAATTATCCTGCCAACACCTATCATTTCCGCCAGGATAGTAACTTTTTGTATTTCTTTGGCCTCAGTCAACCCGACCTGGCAGGCCTCATCGATCTGGATAGTGGAACCGATATTTTATTTGGCGACGATTTTGGCATCGAAGATATCATCTGGATGGGCCCCCAGCCTTCCATGGCTGAAAGGGCTGCCCTTGTAGGCATTACAAATACCCAACCCCTTGGCGAACTCGCCAATTATTTATCGGCTGCACTGGCTGCAGGCAGGCAGGTACACTTTGTGCCCCCCTATCGGGCCGAAACCCAGCTGTGGCTTTCTTCTTTGTTAGGCATTCGGCCTTACTTCCTCAAAAAATATGCTTCCCGCGAACTCATCCAGGCCATTGTCAGCCTGAGAGAAATCAAAGAAGAGGATGAAATTGCCGAAATAGAAAAGATGATAGATGTGGCCCGGTTGATGCACACTACTGCCATGCAGATGGCCCACCCGGGAACCTCAGAACAGGAGATTTTCGGCCGCATGGAAGGTATAGCCCTGAGCAAGGCTAATGGTACCAGTTTCCCCATCATCCTCTCCATCAACGGACAAACCCTTCACAATCATTATCATGGAAATATGCTAAGTGAGGGTCGCCTTTTGGTAAGCGATGCCGGCTGCGAATCGGCCGATGGTTATTGCAGCGACATTACCCGCACCATACCCGTTGGAGGAAAATTCAGTAAAAAACAAAAAGACATATACCAGATAGTGTTGGCTGCCAATGAGACGGCCATTGAAGAAAGCAAGCCCGGCGTATTTTACCGCGATATACACCTGATGGCAGCCCGTATGATTGCAGCCGGCCTCCGCGACCTGGGATTAATGAAAGGAAATATCGACGATGCCGTGACAGCCGGAGCCCATGCCCTGTTCTTCCCCCACGGTCTGGGCCACCAGATGGGACTCGACGTACACGACATGGAAGGCTTGGGCGAAAACTTTGTGGGCTACAACGATGAAATAAGCCGCAGCACCCAGTTCGGACTGGCATACCTGCGCATGGCCAAACGACTTCAACCCGGCCATGTTATAACAGTGGAGCCCGGTATTTACTTCATCCCGGCCCTTATCCGGCAGTGGAAAGAGCAAAACCTTCACACCGATTTTATTAATTACAGCGAGGTAGAAAAATACGTAGATTTTGGCGGTATACGCATCGAAGACGATATCCTCATCACCCCCGACGGTTGCCGTGTGCTGGGAACCCCCATTCCCAAATCGGTGGCCGATGTAGAAGCTGAAATAGCCAAAGGATTATAAAAAATTACACAGCCTTTCAACACCGACGCCGGGCCATGAGGTTCGGCGTTGGGTTTTATGAAAGGGATATTTTGGGAAAGCAATAGGGGCATTATACATGCAAGTTTACTAACAATGCCTAAATTTCACTGTCTGCAAAAAATTTCGTATTTAGCGGCCCTGTAAAATGGGTATAAAAACTCTTAAAAATCTTGTAGGTTCTCCACCGGTGGATGTATGATTTGCCCGACATGGACCTACCCAGCGTTTGGCCATGGTGAACGATGTTACCGATTAAAACATGTAAAACGTTTTATATATCCATAACACAACCTATCGGCCACCCTGAAGAATATCAGGTTTATAAGGCACAAGGCATCATCAAACCCTGTACTGTTCTTGTAAGCGATGAACGGATTCCTTAGATCGCAAGACAGGTGGCGAGGGAAAAGGGTTTGAAATTTGCGTGAAAAGTGTTAATTTTACCGTGGGAGTTGTTGTTGTGTATAATAAAAATTACACCCTCTTATATTTCACTCCATTCGTAAAACTATTTTGGACGTATGTGAATCTCTTTTTAAAATTATGTCCCAAAAACAGGTGGAGAGGACGATTACCTACATATAAAATAAAAAGGAAAAAACTGAGCCTGAGAGTATGGTTGCAGATAGCACAAAGGTTATGCACCAAAAGGCCATACTTTAACTTTGCGATGCGCTAACACGCAAAACGTATGGACAAGCAAAAAACAGCAATAACAAATAATTTTGCTGCAATAAGTTTATAAAAGGATATCCATGTGAACTATTGATGCTCAACACAATACATTCGCATACAACACAAGTCCGGTCACTATCTCAACCTGCATAAGTAACAATTTTGCCACGCCTCTAAGCAAACAAACCGTCTTAATAACTTATTTTAGTAACACTAAAAATTACCCCTGAAATTCATGAAACAAACAAAAATCACTCTCGGACAATTAGAAAGTTTTCTACTAAGAGCTTGCGACATCCTGAGAGGAAAAATGGATGCCTCAGAGTACAAGGAATATATTTTCGGGATTCTTTTTTTAAAGCGCCTCTCCGATGAGTTTGAACAGAAAAGAAAGGAAATCAAATCAAGATATGCTCACCTCTCACCTGAGGAAATAAATGAACTGTTGGAAGATAAAACCACTTACAAGGACACTTTCTTTGTTCCTGCCCGTGCAAGGTGGAACGATAGCTGGACAGAAACCATTACCAACGAAAATGGCAAAACCAAAGAAGTGTTTCATCCGGCCTTGAAAGATCTAAAAACCAATGTTGGTACAGCATTAAATAAAGCTTTAGCCGAAGTGGAAGAAGCCAATGAACCCATCCTCACCGGGGTATTGAAAAGCATTGACTTCAACAAAGTAGTAGGCAAAAACAAAATCCCCGACCAACGCTGGATTGACCTGATAAATCACTTCAACACCAACATGCCGCCTCTGGTAAACGACAATTTCGAGTTCCCCGACCTTTTAGGTGCAGCTTATGAATATCTGATCAAATATTTTGCCGACAGTGCTGGGAAGAAAGGTGGTGAATTTTATACCCCCGGGCAAGTAGTTCGTTTGCTTGTAACGCTTCTCAAACCACAAGCCGGTATGGAAATCTATGACCCTACCTGTGGTTCCGGTGGTATGCTCATTCAATCTGTTCAGTGGGTGGAGGAACAAGGCGAAGATTTTCACAATCTTGCTTTATATGGGCAGGAAGATAGAGGTACTACTTGGGCTATCTGCAAAATGAATATGATTTTGCATAATATCCCTTCCGCAACCATCGAACATGGTGATACCTTACAAGAGCCTTTAATACTTGAAGGAGGAACGTGGAAAAAATTTGATATCGTTATTGCCAATCCGCCCTTCTCGCAGAATTACAGTAAAGCCTCCATGAAATTTCCGACAAGGTTTTACTTTGGCTTTGCCCCCGAAACCGGAAAAAAAGCCGACCTGATGTTTGTACAGCACATGATAGCGAGTTTGAAACCCACGGGACGCATGGCTACGATTATGCCGCATGGGGTTTTGTTCCGTGGAGGTAGCGAAAAAGAAATCAGACAAAAAATGGTGGAAGCCAACATCATTGAAGCCATTATCAGCTTGCCGCCTGCGTTGTTTTATGGAACCGGTATTCCTGCTTGTGTATTGGTGATTAACAAAAACAAACCCGATGCTCTGCGGGATAAAATCCTTTTCATCAATGCCGACGCGGAATATGGCGAAGGCAAAGTACAAAATCATTTGCGCCCCGAAGATATTGAAAAAATCGACTATGTTTTTACTCATAAACTGAATATTGAAAAATATTCCCGCCTGGTTAATCTCGAAGAAATCAAAGCCAACGACTACAACCTGAACATCCGCAGGTATGTGGACAATACACCTGACCCCGAACCCGAAGACGTGAAAGCTCACCTCACAGGGGGAATACCCATTGCGGAAATTAATGCTCAGCAAAAACAGTTTGGTAAGTTTGGTTTTAATGAAAGTGACATTTTTTTCTCACCCCTTGTCCCTCTCCAAACTGGAAAAGGGAAAAATAACCAGACCGTTTTTACACAACTTGACAAATCCTTGCTGGAAAACGCAAGATACTTAAGAAGAAATCAGACCGATGCCGCAGAATTTCTCTGGCAAATTCTTAGAAACAGGCAATTTAATAATCTTAAATTCAGAAGGCAGCATCCCATGCCCGATGGCTTTATCATAGATTTTTATTGCGCAGAAGCAAAATTGGGTATTGAACTCGATGGCGCAGTATATTTAGACAAAGCACAAAAGGAATATGACAAAGAGAGAACAAAGATTCTCAATAATTACGGTATAAAGATCCTGAGATTTTGGAATAGCGAAGTTTTGAACGATATAGAAAGCGTTTTGAATAAAATTAACGAAGCCATAACTCTCCCCTCACCGCTAAGGACAGAGGCCGGGGGTGAGGACTACACCCACTTCAAACCCGAAATCACCGATAAATCCCAAATAAAAGCCCTTGTGGAAGCCAATGTCAACCTGCAAGCTACCTATGACAAAATGCAGCAGCAGGTAAACGATTGGTGGGAAATGGCTAAAGAAGATTTTGCTTCGCTGGCTCCGAAAAAGGTAAAGCAACAAAACAATGGAAAGGGAGATGTTCAAGAAGGCATTGCGGATTTTATTGTGGCCGGTGGCAAAAACATGGCGGCCGTGAGAACACATTTGCTGAACTCACTCAAAGAAAAGTTGATGACGCAAAACGTACTGGACGAATTTCAATGTGCCGGGGTGTTTGTAAACTGGTGGACAAGCATACGCTACGACCTGAAAACCATTTCTTCTATCGGTTGGAGCCCCGCCCTCATACCACGTGAATATTTTATTGAAACCTATTTTCAGGCAGAACAAAACGCCATTAACGTAACCGAAAAAAACATTGCTGAAAAGGAAGCTGAATTACAGGAAAAAATAGATGGTGTGGAATACGAACCCGAAGAAGGCGAAGAAGTAACAGCAGGCACCATCAAAGACTACCTGAAAAAGATTGCCGATGAAAACCCCGAAGCCGAAGAAGCCAAAACCCTGAAAGCCATTAAAGACCTTGAAAAAGAAATAAAAGACCTGAAAAAAGAACTGACTGAAAAGCTGGAAGACCTTGACCGCAAAATCTACATCAAATGCTACGGTATTGAAGATGAAAAAGAAGAACTACGAAGCATGCTGAAAGGCAAACAAGATGAACTGAGTAAACTGCAAAGTAATTTGCCAACTGATAAAAAGGAGCTAACCAAACGCAACTCCTCCATTAAAAAATGCACCGAAACCATTGCCCAAATACAGCAACGCATGGCCGGGATAGAAGCCTTTCTGGCGAGCATTGGCGGCATTATTACCGAGGAAGAAGCCAAAAACCTCATCCTGCAAAAGCACAACAACCTGGTGCAGAAGGAACTGCTCAAATACCTGAATGCCGAAAAACGCAAACTGATTGCAGGTATTGAAAAATTGTGGGACAAATATGCCGTTTCGGCTCAGCAACTCGAACAAGAACGTACCGAAACGCTTAACGAACTCAATGCATTTTTAAAAGAATTAAATTATTTGGAGTGATGGGTAAATGGATAGAAACACAATTGGGTAGTTTGATTGTTGAAGAAAAAAAATCAACAATTCAGGTACAAGATGCTTCAAATTTTGGCGATTACCCATTTTTTACAAGTGGTGACAATGTATTGACCCATAGTGAATATTTAGTTGATGGAGAAAAGATATTTCTTGCAACGGGAGGAAAAGCAAACATCAAGTTTTATAATAGGAAAGCAGCATACTCAGCAGATACTTATGTAATAAGTAGTGAAAAAACAAACACACAATATTTGTATTATTTTCTTTTACATCAGATAGAATTTATCAATTCAAATCTTTTTACTGGTAGTGGTTTAAAGCATTTACAAAAAAAGGATTTTAAGAAACTTTTTCTCAAAATTCCCGAATCCAAATCCGAACAAACCCGTATAGCCCAAATACTGAGTACAGCAGACAAAGCCATTGCCCAAACCGAAGCCCTGATAGCCAAGTACCAACGCATCAAAACCGGGCTGATGCACGACCTGCTTACCCGCGGCATTGACGAGCACGGCCGCATCCGCAGCAAAGCCACGCACCGCTTTGTGGTGAAAAACGGCATCGAAGTGCCGGAGGAGTGGGAGGTTTTAGAAATCGGAGAAATTACCGAACATGTTGGCAGCGGAATAACACCAAAAGGTGGCAGTAATGTTTACGGTCATGAGGGCATACTTTTAATCAGAAGTCAAAATGTTTTGGTTGGGGAGTTTAACTTAGATGATGTAGCATTCATCACACCTGAAATAAATCAAAGAATGCTAAGAAGTGAGTTACAGGATTTAGATGTTTTACTAAACATTACTGGGGCATCAATAGGACGTTCTCATTTTGTACCTATTAATTTTCCTAAATCAAATGTTAATCAACACGTATGTGCTCTGCGGATTAAAAACAAGTCTGTAGGAAAATCTCTTTTTGTGAGTTCATTCTTGAATTCATATGAAGGTCAAAAGCAAATAAAGCGATTGCTTGGCGCAAGCAATAGAGAGGGTTTAAACTATCAGCAAATCAGGGAAATCAAAATCCCTATACCAAAACTTGATGACGATACAGAGTATCAAAATATATATTTTGTATTATCATCAATAAATAAAAAGATGGAAACATTAAAAACAAATTGGAAAAAACTCCACTCCCTCAAAACCGGTCTGATGCAGGATTTACTGAGCGGGCGGGTGCGGGTGAAAGTACCGGAAAACGAAAATGAAAAAGAACAACAAAATGTATGATGATGGGAATAAACATAAACAATAAATTCAGAACAATTGCCACTTTTTTATTAAATTTGGCAAATGTTTCTTATATTTGCCTTTACTTTTAGAACAGGACAGGCATGGATAAAAACCGGACAGCATCATTCAGAGAGCATTTTAAAAATGCCGAAATCATAACGGCTGAAGACATCAGGGCTTTTCTAAATAAGGATAAGGATATCAGAAAAGAAATTCATTATTTGAAAAAGCAGGGCGTTATTACCTCTGTTAAACGTGGAATCTATCAGTTATCAGAGAAAAAGGAGTTTCAACCTGTGCCTGACGCCCGGATAAAAAAAATCAACCGCCTGCTTAAACCAAATTTTCCGGAAGTATCGCATTGCATCTGGTCAACCGAATGGCTTCACCCGTTCATGAACCTTCAGCCTTTCAGGTTCTTTTACATCCTCGAAACCGAAAAAGATACCGTTGAACCGGTTTTCTACCTTCTGAAAGACAACCAGATCAATGCCTTCATTCAGCCCGATAAAGATTTTACTGATAAATACATTATCAACAGCAACAAGCCGGTAATTGTAAAACCCTTGATAAGTCGCTCTCCCAGCAGAACTCAGGAAGGCATCGTTATGGCAGCTATTGAAAAAATACTGGTGGATATTTATTGTGAACCTGATATTTTTTATGCCTTTCAGGGCAAAGAACTTCGCAATATCTTCAATAATGCTTTCCGGCAGTATCATATTAATTATTCCAGGCTGCTTAACTACTACAAAAGAAGAAAGAAAGACAATTCTATGGTGGAATACCTGTTGAAGAATATAGAAAATATTCCTAAAAACCTGCTCAAATGATTACTTCGCATTCGTTGACAAAGCAGTGGATAGTAGGCATCCGTAAAAAGCAGAAGACAGGGAAAATCAATCCCCCTGTTTTTGAAAAAATGATTTTTGCATTTGCCTTGCTCGAAAAACTGGCTGAAAACGGATTGGACTTTATTTTTAAAGGCGGCACATCGCTGGTACTGTTATTGTCGGATTTTCGCAGATATTCAACGGATATTGACATCATCACCCTGCAAACAGAAGAAGAACTTCGGGCGGTTCTGGAAAAGATAGTACAATCATCTGTCTTTACAGCATATCAAAAAGACGAAAAAAGAAGCAGTCATCAACCCATTCCCAAGTCGCACTATAATATATCCTTCCCATCCAATTATAATCAGGAGGGCACGATTACGCTCGATGTAATATTTGATATCCATCCTTATCCTGAAATTGTTGAGAAAGAAATTAAAACAGCATGGTTTGAATCGGAAGCGCCCTTTTTCAAAATAAAGTTACCGGGTATTGATTCAATCCTCGGTGATAAATTAACGGCATTTGCGCCCCATACCACTGGCATTCCCTATTTCAGGAATGAAACCAGCATGAGTATCGAAATCATCAAGCAGCTTTTCGACATAGGGACATTAATTGACCATGTTAAAAATCCGGAAACCGTTTTTAATTCGTTCAAAAATAACGTTAACAGGCAACTATCCTATTACAATCAAAACTTTGATATCAACCATGTTTTAGATGACATTTTCAACACTTCGCTAATAATAGCCAGAAGGGAAAGAAATGTCACGGAGCCGGATAAAACCTATTTCAGTTATTTGAAAGATGGTATCAGAGGTATCAATCAGTTCCTTTCTGAAGGAAATTTCAGAATAGAAGATGCAGTATTGACTGCCGGAAAAGTAGCATTTTTTTCTTCGCTCATGCGAACGGAAAAATTTGAGAAATTCGGTTTGTATTCTACATCCGATTTACCCGACCAACCGGAGATTATGAACACAAACTATAATTTTCTAAACCGGTTGAAAAAAACAAACCGGAAAGCATTTTATTATTGGTATCATGCATTGGAAATATTGAATTTATCAGTATAATTTATGGAAGCATTATCCAAAGACCAGCATTTAAAACTGGACGAAAAAAGTTATGTGGAAGAACCTTTACTTCACCAGTTGGAAACCATGCCCGGCTTGCATTGGAAGGTGCTGCGTTTAGACAATTATCAGGTTCCGGAAGAAACCCAACGCACCGATTTTTCGCAGGTCATCATGAAAGAAGATTTGGCGGCAGCCATCCGAAAAATAAACACATGGCTGGAAGAAGACCAGGTGCAGGAAGTAATGGACAAAGTGACCCGTTTTGAAAGTGATAACCTTTTGCAAAACAATGAACTTGCCTTGGAACTGCTATTGAAAGGAACATCCGTAACCGAAAACCGGAAAACCGGAGAAAAATCGCCCAATGTTTTTATTGTTGACTTTGATCATCCTGAAAACAATAGCTATGTTGCTGTTTCACAGTTAAAAGTACGCATACCGGGAACCGACAAACACATTTACCCCGACATCGTTTGCTTTCTGAACGGCTTGCCGGTAGTGGTTATTGAATGTAAATCACCCAAAGCCAAAGAACCCATTCCTGAAGCCATCGACCAGTTGATGCGGTATTGCGAACAACGCGGCTATCAGAGAGAGGGCAATAAATCGCTATTTTATTTCAACCAGTTTATTATAGCTACCTGTCGCCAAATAGCAAAGTTTGGCACTATTTCTACTACCATCGAAAAACATTTTTACCGTTGGACTGATCCTTATCCTGCTACGATTGACGACCTTATCAAATATTGTCATCCGCAAAGCCATTTGTTTGTGGACGAGCCAAACAATGATGAAGACATGGAACCGGCACAACGCACCTCTCCCAATGACCAGCAGCGCTTGGTACATGGCATGTTGAAACCGGAAAACCTATTAAGCATCATACGCAGTTTTTCGGTTTTTAGCACCGACAGCAAAGGGAACAAAATCCGTATTGTTGGACGTTACCAGCAATTCAGAGCAGTAAAGAAAGCTGTACATCAATTATTAAACGGAACGAATAAAAAAGAAAGAGGTGGTATCATTTGGCACACACAAGGATCAGGGAAATCATTGACCATGGTTTTCCTGATTCGGGAAATGTGGCTACATCCCCGATTACAATCCTTCAAAGTCATTCTGCTTACCGACCGTACTCAGCTCGATGATCAGATAAAAGAATCCGCCCAAAGTGTAGGCTACACTATTAATGACCCTCAAAGCATCAGAAAGGTAAAAGAAGTACTTCGAACCAATACTTCTGAAATAGTATCGTGTATGATACATAAGTTTCAGGAACGTGAACTGGCAGATGCTTTTCCGATACTCAACACCAGCGAAAACATTCTGATATTAACGGATGAAGCCCATCGCTCGCAATATTCCCTTTTAGGAGCTAATCTTGACCGTGCGTTGCCTAATGCTACCCGAATTGCCTTTACAGGAACTCCGATTGAAAAAACAGAAGTAACCTTTGGAGATTACATTGACAAATACACCATGCGGCAAGCCATCAAAGATGGTGTAACGCTGGAAATTGTATATGAGGGCAGAACATACAATGCTGAGATTGAAGACAAAGCAGGTGCAGATGCCAAATTTGAAGACGTATTTAGTGAATATAATTTAAAAGAACGCGTGCAAATATTAGGATTTGGCACACGGGAAGCTTATCTGGAAGCAGAAGAAACCATCAGGGCTAAAGCCAAAGACATGTTAGAACATTATATTTCTAATGTTTTCCCAAATGGCTTCAAAGCTCAGGTGGTAGCTTGCTCCAAAGAAGCCGTTTATGGCTATTACAAAATTTTGAATGAAGAGATTCAAAACAAAACAAAAGAACTTGAAAACAACAATCCCAACCACCTTAATATAGCTCTGCTCAAAAGCATGAAAGCAGAGGCTGTTCTTTCTGTAGGCCACAACGACCCTCCTTACATTAAAGATTTAACCGATGGAGAAAAAAACAAAGAGAAAATTGCCAGTTTCAAAATACCATTGGGCAATGAAAAAGACGGATTGAAAGGCGATGTAGGTATTCTGATAGTGTGCGATATGTTACTTACCGGATTTGATGCTCCTATTGAGCAAGTCATGTATCTGGATAAAATAATTATAGCCCATAACCTGCTGCAAGCCATAGCTAGAGTCAACAGGGTGTATAATGAATATAAAGATGTGGGTTTTATTGTGGATTATGTAGGTATTGGTCATCATCTAAAAAAAGCATTGGATGTTTATTACGAAAAAGAGCAACAGGAGTTTTTGGACTGTATTGCCGACCCTGTCGAACTCTTTAAAGAACTCGAAACCACCCACAAAGAAGTTTGGAAGATTTTCAAGGAAAACGGCATTGAAGACCTTTCTGATACAGATGCTTTTTACGACCTGTTTTATGATGAAGACATACGCTATAAATTCATGGATGCCTACCGTAAATTCATAAGGGCAATTAATAATGTATTTCCGAGAAAAGAAGCATTAGACTACGTAAACGACATGTTACGCTTTTCAGAACTCAACGTTTTGGCAGGAGAACATTTCAGAGATCCACGTATGAGCATGAAAGGAATTCCTGCAAAATTGCGAAGCATAACAGATGAATTTCTGAAATCGAAAGGCATCGAACAGAAAGTAGAGCCTATTTCAATCATGGACGAAAAATTTTTTGAACATGTAAAAACTAAACAACGCACCAAAACAAAAGCAGCTGAAGTAGAACACGCTATTCGCCATTTTATTGATATTAACTTGCCTGAAGACCCAGAACTGTATGCATCTTTTGCTGAGGCATTGGCTGAAATTCTCCGTAAGTTCAAGAATAATTGGGAAGAGATTTATAGGCGATTGGAAGAACTCCGAAAGAAAATTATCGAAAAGGAAAAAGAACCCACCTATGGCTTACATCGCAAAAAGCAAATGCCGTTTTTCCGCATTTTCAAAAAAGAGTTTTACGGAGATAAGTCTGAATTGACCGAAGATGAAATCTCACTTTTAGTTAGCGTTACCAAAGAAGTATTTGAAAAAGTGAAATTAGAAATTGGTGCTATCGGCTTCTGGCGGAATATTCCTTCACAAAACCGATTGAAAGGTGAAATTGTGGAGATTCTTATATCAGAAGAAATGGGCTTGATAGAGACCATCCCCGATTTATTTAAGAGAAGAAATGAAATAGCTACCCGTATTATGGAATTAGCAAAATCCAATCATGATATAATTTTATATGCTATTTGATTATGCAAATTGAATATACCATACAATATTCCAATCGTAAAACAATCAGCATTATTATTGAGCGGGACAGACGCGTGGTTGTACGCGCTCCATTGAATACAAGCGAAGAAATGATTGAAAAAGAAATCAATAAAAGAAAATTTTTATTGTTTCAAAAAATTAACCATCCGCAAAAATACGAAAACCTAAAGCCCAGAAAAGAATTTGTATCTGGTGAATCCATCCTTTATTTAGGCAAACATTTCAAACTTGAGGTTGTGCCTTATGAGATAGAAGGAATTCATTTTGACAATAAGTTTTACATAAGTAAGAAAAATCAAGTTAAAGCATCTCAGTTATTAAAAAAATGGTATATCAAACAAGCAGAGGAAAAGATTATTCCCAAAGTAAAAACATATGCCAAAAACCTTGGGGTTAAATATAATACTATCAAAATTCTGAACTTGAAATATCGTTGGGGTTCCTGCACACCTAAAGACAACATCAACTTTAATTGGCGACTGATTAAAGCACCGATTTATGTAATTGATTACATCATAGTGCACGAATTGGCACATTTAATTGAGCCAAATCACAACCCTGAATTCTGGAATATAGTTTCTATACAGTTGCCACATTACTATAGGGCAAAAGAGTGGTTAAAAGAGAATGGACATTTACTTGAGACCGAATTCTAACAAACATCATATAGGCGTAAGCATCCTGAAAGCTTGTGGTGCATAAAAACTTCCATCATGGCTTGCCTCCCTATTCTTTGGACAGAATTTTAAAAAGGGGGTTTAGGACATTTTTATTGTCATTCTGATTAAGCAAAGTTAGCTCACGCTCCGAATTTGTCAAAGGTAAGACGTGCGATGATGCATTTTTAGGTAGTTTCCCCAAAAGGTGGGCCAACCCAAACCCCTTAAAATTCAACATCATATTACTTTTTTGTTAAATACCAGGGAAAAAGAACATGCTTCTATAAAATATTCTACCTTTGCCGCCCGATTTTAAACACAAATTCATGAACGACGACCCTTATCCCAGTTGTAAAAAATTATTGTTTAACCAGAAGTCAATAAAGAGATAAGGCATGGTATCTCTTTGTTGGCTTCACAACAAAGAGGTACTGTTATGGTAAAGAAATTAAAAGACCAATTAAGGAAGAACCTCTTCCAAAATGGAAACGGAGTTTCCATTGTTGCTGTAGAAAATTTACAGAATGCAGCAAAGCTAACCGAAGCAGAACTCTTCGAATTGTACCACAGTTCTGCGAGTGGTTTGGATGAAGAAACCATTGAGGTTCAGAGAGAGCAGTTTGGGCCCAATCGGATCCAAAAAGAAAAATCTCCAAAATGGTACAAACAATTGTTTGATGCATTCATTAATCCTTTTATCGGGATACTTGTATTAATCGCCATTGTTTCTTTCATTATTGATGTTTGGTTGGTTGAACCGGCAGAAAGAGATTACAAAACGCTGATTGTGGTTTCAACCATGGTGTTCATCAGCGTGGTTTTGCGCTTCATTCAGGAATACCGAAGTACGCTGGCCGCTGAAAAATTAAAAAACATGGTTTCCTCAACTGCCACTGTGATACGTCAGCACAAAGGGAAACAGGAAATTGATTTTGAAGAAATTGTACCCGGCGATTTAATATACCTCTCTGCCGGAGATATGATTCCTGCTGACTCAAGAATCATACAATCCAAGGATTTGTTTGTCAATCAATCTATCTTAACGGGAGAATCATTACCGGTTGAAAAGACCAGTGCACCTGTGATGGATGCTCACAAGACATCTCCCCTGGAATTGCCCAACATATGTTTAATGGGCACCAATATTGTGAGCGGTTCGGCCATTGCCATTGCCATCAATACAGGCGAAAGAACTTATTTTGGAGCTATCAGCAAATCGGTAAGCAACAAACGGGTTGAAACCAATTTCGACAGGGGAATCAATAAGGTTAGTTGGTTACTTATACGGTTTATGCTAATCATGGTCCCTTTGATCTTCTTTGTAAATGGGTTGGTTAAAGGCGATTGGTTTGATGCATTGTTGTTTGCCATAGCCATAGCTGTGGGATTAACTCCCGAGATGCTTCCCATGATTGTAACTGCAAACCTTGCCAAAGGTGCAGTGAATATGAGTAAATATAAAGTTATTGTCAAACGTCTCAATGCCATACAAAATATTGGCGCAATGGATGTTTTATGCACGGATAAGACAGGTACTCTAACCCTTGACAAGATAGTTCTTGAAAGGCACATCAATATTTATGGTGTTGACGACGATGAGATTTTAAGCTGGGCATATTTAAACAGTTTTCACCAGACAGGCGTGAAAAGTTTGCTGGATAATGCGATATTGGCTCATGCCGAATTGAAAGAAGAACTTAAGGTAGAGCGCGAATTTCAGAAGATTGATGAAATCCCATTTGATTTTCAAAGAAGACGCCTGTCGGTTATCCTCAGAAAAAGCGATGGCAAACACCTGTTGATATGCAAAGGGGCTGTAGAAGAAATTCTTCAAATATCCTCCTATGCATTCGATCCAGGGGAAGACAATCAACTGCAAATCTTCTCCGATGCCATTATTCCTCTGGATGAGAAAGTTAAAAATCTAATCCTGACCGAAGCCCGTAAAATGAATGAGAACGGGATGAGGGTTTTACTCCTGGCTACCCGCGAATTCGAACCTCGTGAAGCAAACTACACAGTGGCAGATGAAAGCGAGCTCGTTATCGCAGGTTTAATTGGTTTCCTTGATCCTGCCAAACCTTCAGCAAATGAAGCCGTTAGGCGATTGCAAGAACTTGGGGTTTCAGTAAAGGTTTTGACAGGTGATAACGAGGTGGTTACAAAAAAGATTTGCAGAGAAGTGGGTATTCCGATTAACAACATTGTGCTTGGCAATGAATTAGATAACATAACAGACGAAGAACTTATCAGTCGCATTGACACTATTAGCATTTTTGCCAAGCTCAATCCGCTTCAAAAAAGCAGAGTAGTAAAGGTATTACAACAAAAAGGACACACTGTAGGCTTTTTGGGTGACGGGATTAATGATGCTACTGCCCTGAAGGATGCGGATGTTGGAATATCCGTTGATACAGCAACCGATATTGCAAAAGAAAGTGCAGATATTATCCTTCTGGAAAACGATTTATCTGTACTGCGAAAGGGAATAGTATACGGCCGAAGAACGTTCGGGAATATATTGAAATACATCAAAATGACGACCAGCAGTAATTTTGGGAATATGTTTAGCATGCTGGGTGCCAGTGCATTTTTGCCATTCCTGCCAATGCTCCCGGCTCAATTATTACTCCAAAACCTTCTCTACGACATTTCTCAAACCACCATTCCCTGGGACAGAGTTGACGAAGAATACATCAAAAGACCTCAGCAATGGGACACTTCCTTCCTCTCTAAATTTATTATTTTCTTCGGGCCGATAAGTTCAATATTCGACTATTTGACCTTTGCGCTAATGTTCTTTTATTTTAAAGCAAATAGTCCCGAGCATCAAAGTTTATTTCAAACCGGCTGGTTTGTTGAAGGATTACTTTCACAGACCTTAATTGTGCACTTGATCAGAACCCGCAAAATACCCTTTATCCAAAGCTGGGCTACAACCCCGGTTGTTGCTTTGACATCGTTAATAATGGCAATAGGTATTCTGATTCCATTCACACCGGCAGCATCTTTTTTAGGCATGCAAAAATTGCCACTGATATACTTCCCGTTTTTAATAGCAATTCTAACAGGATATGCCTTCCTTACACAGGTTATTAAAAACTGGTTTATAAAACGATACAAAGTATTTTAGAAAAAGCATCATCTGCAATAAAATGGTAAACTTAAATGCCGGAGCGTGGCAAACCAGCTTGTGCACACTTTTCGTGTTACCTAATATTAAGAAAAAAAGTGACCCACAAAGAATTTGAGAAAAATACATCAATGATTAGAATGTGGACATATCGGCAAATAACCAATCGCCCAGTGCAATGCATTGAAGGAAATGCCTCTCGCTTAGGGTTGGATTGTATCTACATTTCTTTAGTTGTGAATGGATTACATTGTGTATTTTTATGCCTGGCTTTACAGTCCAGGCTTCCCAGTCCTTCGCTTTAACTGGCTGTTTCATTGCTTAAGAAATCAACGAGTAAAACAAAAGGCTGCCCCGTTGCTGAGGCAGCCTTTGAAGTATATTCGACAGGAGTTATCGGCTTAGTACATGTCGCCCATTCCGCCGGGCATACCACCGGGCATGGGTGCGGGTTTGTCTTCCTTGGCTTCTACTACCACGCACTCGGTAGTGAGCAGCATACCGGCAATGCTGGCAGCATTTTCAAGGGCAATACGTGAAACCTTGGTGGGATCAATAACACCGCTGGCCAACAGATTTTCGTACTGCTCGGTGCGGGCGTTGAAACCAAAGTCATCTTTGCCTTCACGTACTTTCTGCACAACTACTGAACCTTCGATACCGGCATTTTCAACAATCTGACGAAGAGGCTCTTCGAGAGCGCGTTTTACGATGTTGATACCAATGTTTTCATCATCGTTGTCACCTTTGAGGTTCTGCAGATCGTCGATAGCACGGATGAAAGCTACGCCACCGCCGGGTACAATGCCTTCTTCGATAGCAGCACGGGTGGCATGCAGGGCATCATCGAAGCGGTCTTTCTTTTCTTTCATTTCCACTTCACTGGCTGCACCTACCTGGATTACTGCCACACCGCCTGACAGCTTGGCAAGGCGTTCCTGCAGTTTTTCGCGATCGTAGTCGGAAGTAGTGGTCTTAATCTGAGCCTTAATCTGGTTGATGCGGTTTTCGATATTCTTTTTGTCTCCGCGGCCACTAACGATGGTGGTATTGTCTTTATCCACGGTAATACGATCGGCCTGGCCCAGGTACGAAAGGTCAGCGTCTTCGAGCTTGTAACCTTTTTCTTCGCTAACCACGGTACCACCGGTGAGGATGGCAATATCTTCAAGCATTTCCTTGCGGCGATCGCCAAAGCCAGGGGCTTTCACTGCAACAACCTTCAGGGTACCCCTCAAACGGTTAACTACCAACGTTGCAAGGGCTTCCCCTTCGAGGTCTTCTGCAATTACCAGCAGCGGACGACCGGTTTGGATAACCTTTTCGAGGACAGGCAGAAAATCCTTCATGGCGCTGATCTTCTTGTCGTAGATCAGAATCCAGGGATTTTCGTAGTTTACTTCCATCTTTTCGGTATTGGTTACGAAGTAGGGCGAAATGTAGCCGCGGTCGAACTGCATTCCTTCTACCACTTTAACGGTAGTTTCGATGCCCTTGGCTTCTTCGATGGTGATAACGCCTTCCTTCGAAACCTTGCTCATGGCTTCGGCAATGAGCTTACCAATTTCGTTGTCGTTATTGGCCGAAATGGTGGCTACCTGTTCAATCTTTTCCATGCTGTCGCCAATCTGCTGGGTCTGGCGTTTGAGCGATTTCACCACTTCAGCAACGGCTTTGTCGATACCGCGCTTGAGATCCATTGGATTGGCACCTGCAGTAACGTTTTTCAGACCATTGATAAAAATAGCCTGGGCCAGAAGGGTAGCTGTAGTAGTACCATCACCGGCTTTTTCACTGGTTTTGGAGGCTACTTCCTTCACCATCTGGGCACCCATGTTTTCAACTTTATCTTTCAGTTCGATTTCTTTCGCTACGGATACTCCGTCTTTAGTCACATGAGGAGCGCCGAATGACTTTTCGATCACTACATTGCGTCCTTTGGGACCAAGAGTAACCTTCACAGCGTCGGCCAGAGCATTGACGCCTTTTTTCAAAGATTCGCGGGCTTCAAAACCGTAAATGATTTCTTTTGCTGCCATAGTTAATTATTGTTTTGTTATTGAATTAAAAATTTAATGATGCTTTGTTAATGAGGAAGACAGGTTACAGAATTGCAAGAATATCTGATTCGCGCATAATGAGATAATCTTTACCGTCGATGTTGATTTCAGTACCTGCATATTTGCCATAAAGTACTACGTCCCCAACTTTGACAGTAAGAGGTTCATCCTTTTTTCCTGCACCTACTGCAACAACAGTACCCTTCTGGGGTTTTTCTTTTGCAGTATCGGGAATAATGATACCGGAGGCAGTCTTGTTTTCTGCCTGAGCAGGTTCTACTACCACACGATCAGCTAAAGGTTTAATATTCACATTTGCCATATCTCTTAGTGTTTTATTGATTAAAGACCGCAGCCCGCTTATCAGATACTGTGCCAAAACAAAAAGTGTCAGCCCGACTGACAGACTGACACTTTAAGATAGTCCTTGAAAAGAATTTTTATTCTTCAGGTTCAGCAGGGGTATTCATATTTTCTGCACCGGGAGCAGGAGTATAATCCACGGCCCGTTTGGCAGCTTCCTGCTGTTGTTTAAGTTCTTCAGTGGTCAATGTTTCAGCTTTTTTTACCCTGGCGCCTCGCGGGATGACAACAGCCGAGAAAAGGCTGAGCACCAAAAGAGCTACGGCCAAAGTCCAGGTACTTTTTTCAAGAAAATCAGCAGTCTTACGGACACCCATAAACTGATTACTTCCTGCAAAATTGGAGGCCAAACCTCCACCTTTCGATTCCTGAACCAACACAATTAGCGTAAGCAGTACACACACCAGCAACGCAAGCACCAGCACTACAACATATGCTCCCATAACTTAAGATTTTTCAATATTTTGAATTTGGCCTGCAAAGTAACTACTTTTTTCGGGATATAACAACATAAGTTTACGGTAAATTTCAGCGGCCTTCTCTTTTTTACCCTGAGAAAGATAGATTTTGGCGAGGGTTTCGCTAACTACTTCGTCGGGGAGATGGGTGCTTTTTTCGGCTTGTTCATCCGGATTAAAAAAGACAGGCTTATTGCGATCGATACGCGGTTCTTCGCGGATAAAACGATCAATGAGGGCAAGTTTAGCCTGCAACCCTCCCCCTTGTATTTCCTCTTGTGTCTGCTCTTCCGAATCGATAACAAGCTCAGTAAGGGGATTGTAAATAGGTTTATCTGTTTGTTCCCAGGGAAGAGGCTCAGACAAAGGCCCTGTTGAGAGGGTGGGATTTTCTTCCTTATCAGGTTTAGCGGCTGCCTCTGGATTGACCGGAGAAGAGGTATTCGATGCTTTTTGCTCGAAGTGAGAAGCAGGCGTTTTCACCTCAGGAAGAGATTTTGCAGCCTGCAAGGCTTCCTGAGTCAATCGTTCGGCTTCTTCACGCTGCCTGCGCAATTCCTCAAGTTTTTTCTCAATGCTGTGAAGCAGTTCCTGCTTCTTTTGTTCTTTTGGGGATAAGATTTCAGAAGTTGGCGAGGGAACGGATTTTTGCTCAACTACCGGAGGCAATACCGGTGATGGGGCTAAAGGCGTTTCAGTTGTTTCAACTTTAGGTTTGCGGTGCAAATCTTCTTCAATCAGTTGTATCAATCTGCGCAATACTCCGCGGTCGATGGCATAGGCTGCCGAAACCTTCAAACGGTTGTGGTATCGTATATCGCCTCCTGCCTTGAGTGCAGCCACCATGAGCATTTGGGCCGAATGGCAGTAAGGGTAATGGCCTAAAACAGTGGCCAGTTCACCTATATGTTCCTCGCGCATAGCCGCAGGATTTTGAAGAAATGCGGTAAACTCTTCCCTTGTCATAGTCTTACCAGTTTACAACGGCTTTGTTGAAAATATCATCTACCAAAGCATCAACAATCTGCTGAATCAAACCGTCTTGTACCGTATTAAGGTTGGCCGTAAAGGGATAATCTTCGAATCGGGAAAAATTTTGCTCAAAATTGGCTTTTTCATCAAACTTGTTGGTAAACTTTACTCTAACAGTGATGGTAAGCCGGTTGAGGGCAGCTTGCTCGTTACCTTGAATTGCAACAGGCTGAGTGGAATAACCCGTGATAGCACCTTCGATCTGAAGATCACCCTCACGAGGAATAAGGTTTAGAGGGGTTTGAGTCGTAAATCGGTCGCGAAGAGCATCGGTAAGTACCTGGCTCAGGGTGGGTACTACGATGGGCGCCTGGTTAGGGAAGTACTCAATAGAAATGGTCTTAGCCTGAACCGGAATGGATGCACCGGTGAAAGAATAGCTCATCCTGCATCCCAAGGGAATGGAAATAAAGATCAACAAAACCATTCCAAAAGCGAATATCCGCAAGTGCTTCACGGGTTATCAATTTTCGGGCAAAAATACCATAATTAATCTTGGGGGATTTTACCCGCAATATTTTTTCTACCACTATAATAATGATCGAGGGATACAATCATGGCAAAAAAAGCCCAAATCGGGACGCTTAATTTGTCGGTATCGAGGAAGTTGTTCATTACCCCATGGACGTAGTACGACACCAAACCTAAAATAAGTCCGATGGCCAGGCGGCGATGGTGCTTTTCCGTTGCCTTGTAATAAGCGCGAAATCCGTAATAAATGGACAAACCAAAGATTACCAACACTATCAGGGTGCCTGGCAAACCTCTTTCAGCCAATGGACCAATATATTCGCTATGGGCATTGCCTCTGTCTCCGGCATTGGTGCTTATGATGGTCTTTTCTTTGGATAACTGATAAGGAGCATAGGTAAATTGATACGTACCCGGCCCCCAACCCAAAACCGGCCTTTCTTTGAACAACCTCAAGGCCGACTGCCAACGATTAATTCGTTCAAGATTGGAAGCATCCGTCGAAATATTCGAAATAGATTGCACGTGCTCAATGAAATTAGCCGAGGAGTCCTGTTTGTTTTTTTCGAGTTTATCGAGTATTTGCTGTTGAAAGGCAAAAAAGAAACCTACAATACCTACTCCTGTAAAAAACACCCAGCGAAAGGGAATTTTAAAAAGGATAAGTAAAAACACTACAATACTAAAAATCAGACCAATCCAGGCGGCCCGGCTAAATGAAAGATAAAGCGCCATAACAAGCATAGCGGTGGCTACCATGGCAAAAATCTGCCAGAAACGGCCATGGGCTCGGTCGAGGGCCAAAGCAAATACAACAGGAATAAAAAGTGCGGTAACAGCACCATAAGCTGTGTGGTCATTATAAAAGGGGTCCATTACCCAATGCCCAATGTCTTCATCGAAACCCACCTGAGCGTGCCTGATGGTAGTATAAATTACTACAATTAAGAGACTAAACACATAGGCCCGAATGAATCGGCGAATATTGGCTTCGTATCTGAAAAGCAACACCCCCATAAAATACATAGGAACAATAAACCAAAGCTGACTAAGCAGGTACTTGAACGAAACCAAAGGAAGTTCGCTGGTAAGGGAAGTAATTAACATCCACAAAAGGTGCACCATTAAGGCAATGCTAATAGGATGTTTCAGGTATGATAGCTCCAAATTCCTCTCATAGAACAGTTTGATAATAAAGAATACTAAAAGACCCACCAAAAGAATTTCTGATGGGAGGGAGATAGCAGCGCTCAGCTCGTAGTCTTTGAGTGTAATGGAAAGCGGAGTTACGAAAGCTACCAGAAGAATTATCTTATCAAAAGCAAAAAAATACAACAATAATAATGCTAGGGCAGCAGGCAGTGCCATTGCCCAATAGAGCTCTTTTGTGATTAAATAGGTGTTGTAGATTATAAACAATCCAAGGACGAGGTATAGCCATTTTAGCTTATATTTTTCGATGGCAGCTTTCATGTCCTTTTCAGTCATTTAGTGAATTCCCGCAATTAAGATTTTGGGGTTGCAGGCCGGGAGTTTTCTACAATTCCTATTACAAGGATAGAAAGGAAAAGGGCGCTTACCGTAGAAATGAGTACAATAACCCAACGGATAGGGGTTGATTTTTTATCGGCCACCTGAGGATGGCTAATAATATTGGAATAGGTAAATCGACGGTCATGATCCATCCATGCCCGGTCGTAATCTTTTTTAATCAATGCATAATTGGCAGCCTCTTGTTTGATAAGTTCTTGAAGCATCACCATTTCCCCACCGTACATTTCCATGTTTTTGCGCAGACGTTCGGCTTCCGCACGGTTTACCCTGCCGTTTCCATCAATAGTGCCTAAAACCCCTTTCATTACCTGCTGGGTCTGGTATTCATATTCAAGAAGTCCATATTCAGTACTCAGATAGCGCATGCGATTCTGTAATGAATCCAGTTCGCGGGATTTACGGTTGAGGTATCTTTCATACATGGAGACGACCTCGTTGAATTTCGTATTGTGTAGGTTGGCTATCTTTCGGTCGTAGTATTTAATAATGGCATTCACCATGTCGCAGGCCACATAGGGATCAATATCATAAACATCAATCTGGACTGCTTCATAGGGAGTTTTCCCAATCTTTACATTACGGCTGTATGTCCAGTATAAAGCTGATTTCCAATATTTTTTGGTAGTATCAATCTTATAATGCTCAATCAGATCAAACTTATTGATCAGGCTATCGCGGATATCGGTCGACTGCATGATTTGGAGCATCTGCTCGGTAAGACTTTCATCCGAGTATTCTTTAATATTGGAAGGATAAAGTATAGCCGTCGACTTGAAACGGGGTTTAATAAAAGCCGGGCCTGTGAAAATAAAAGATAACACAATGGCAACCAAGGTGATTATCCCCAGGTGCATCTTCCACTTCATCAGTATTTCCAGCAGATTCAAGTTTCTGAAATATTTCTCCATGGTTTGTAGGTTAAGCGATAGGGGTTCAGGGATTAGATTAAGAATGTAGGACTTAGAATTTTTATATAGAGCTATTGATTTTTCTTCAAAAGTCAGGGGGAATGGGTTGCTGAGGGAAAAGTTTTTTTTTTGAATTTAAAGTGTGTAAAGTTTTCGAGGATAACAATAACTAAAACAGAGAGGAACAAAGCCGAAAAAACAGCTAAGGTCACGATAAGCCATCGGATGGGATAAGATTTTTTCTCGGCTTTATAAGCTGTGGTAACAATAAACTTCTGGGGCAGTGCTTCAAAAGCATCGACACGTGCCTCTTCGTAACGAGCCTTCAGGTCGCTCAATTGCTTTTTCTCAAACTCGAGCTGATTGCGAATAGAAACATAAGCGCCCCCATATTTAGCCAAAATGGCCAGTTTGTCTTCCAATGCTTTAATTCCGCGAGTATTGCCTTTTGCAATTTCGATGGCCAGCTGCTGGTTAATCATTTCTGTTTGCGATTCATAGTCAAAAACGCCCAGTTCCCTGAGCTTTACCAATGAATCTTCCATTTGTTTAATGTCGGCCTGCTTGCGAAGATATTCGGATTCTACAATTCTAAAGGCTTTGAGTGCCCTATCTTTTTGCATGGCTGTTTTCACCGAATCGAACAGAGCGGCAATATCGTTGGCAATATCAGCAGCCGTCTGAGGGTCTGTGTCAAGAACTGTGACCTTAATGGCCATGTTTTCCGTTCGACGGAAGGTAATGTTACTCTCGTATTCTTTATAAAGCCGGGTAATCTTGTATTTGGCATTAGGTTTAATGCCATAATGGTTCATCAGGTCGTATTTCTGAATAATACGGTCGCGAATCAGGTTGCTATTGAGTATCTGCAGCATCTGCTCAGCCTGTTCTTCAGCTCCAAACTCTAATACATCCTGTTTCAAACCATAGGTATTACTCAGTAATGCCTTCGATATCGAACTCGTCGATACCGGATACATGATGAGTGTTGATTTATACTTTGGCTTTATGAAGTAGGAAGAAGAAAAAATAATAGATGCCAACATGGTTATAATGCCAATAATGGCAAGAGGTTTACCCCAATAGGAAAGGAAAATGAATAACCTTTCCGAGTTGAATACGTCTTTTTCTTCCGTGGGTTGGCTCATAAATGGGGCTTTGAAAGACATTTTTCGGTTGGCCAAAAGTACAAAAAAAATAATATGAAGCTTAAAAAAGCCCCTATGCAAAAATCCTTATGCCGATTTCGAAGTAAAAATCTCCCATAATTCTTGTATATTTATTAGCTTAAGCAGGATGGCCACCAACCCACCGATTATCCAGAATAGGATAATGCCCATTATTAAATCATCTCTAAACAAACCATAAACAAGTAGAGAGCTGAGTGCAATAAAAAGCAAATATAATAGGAGACGTACCAGGTAGTTCTTTTCAATGTTTAGTTTCAAAATATGTAATGCGAGCCACACCTGGACCAAAGCAGTAAAGGTTTGAGACGTCAGACTGGCAATGGCCGCCCCGGAAGCTCTCATATGAGGAATAAGCCAGAAATTAAGGCTTAGATTGATGAGTACCCCTGCGGCAGCTGTCAGATTAAGGTAAACCAGGTTGCCATTCGCCGTTAATAGGGTGCCGAATACGTAGGTAGTACTGATGGCTATAAAACCAAACATGAGAATGGTAAATATAAAAGAGGAGGCTTGAAGCCGATAAATAAAATCCAAAGAACTTTCAAATACATCCTGTGGATAAAGCATTGACATCATCGGACGGGAATAGATAAGTGCGGTGGAGGCAACTAAAACAGAGAAGGCAAATAACAGGGAAAATGAGGTTTTTACCAGAGAGACTACATCCACCTTTTGTTTAAGTTTTGAGGCAAAAAGAGGCAATAACAGAATTGAAAACAGGTAAGGAATCATATTCAATGCATCGAGAAGGCGGAAGGCAGTAGCATAAATTCCGGTTTCATGGTCGCCAATAGGCTCAGGCAATAATCGCTCAATGAGCACCGGATCGATGCGATTGTAAGTAGCCATGAGTATTGCTAACAAAGCAAAAGGAAGGCTTTTACGCAGGATAAGGCAAAAAAACAAAGGATTCCAGTTAAGCCGTTTGATTCTTGATTTTCTGAGCAAAAGGGCAGCAGCCACAGCGTTGGAAATAAGATAGGCCAAGGTCTGAACATAGATAAACCATTCTATTCTGAATTTGACCCTTAACGAATCAACAACCAGCATAATGCCTATAATAATAATCATCACCACCCGGTCGAGTACTGAAAGAAGGCTCTCGGCTTTAAACATGAGCAAACCCGAGATGTTGCTTCTGAGATACAATAAAAACGAAAGTAAAAACTGATTAATTCCAACCAACACCAAAATACTCATCTGCTGTTTGTCGTAGCCAATAATAGCGCCTACACTTAACAAAACAATCATGTAGAAAACGGCCAGAACAAAACGCAGCAATACAATACCCGACAAGTGCTTGGAAAGTAAATGCTCATTTTGGGCAATGTTTCGGGTATTAAATGAGGTAATGCCAAAGTCGAGCAAAATATTTAAAAGGAAACTCAAATTGAGCACTGCCGTGTAAAAGCCATACTCCTGATGTCCTACCAGATTTTGCACATTACGGTCAATCCCTAAAATCCAGAAAGGCTTTATAAGGAGATTGGCCAAAAGCAGCAGTCCTAAATTCTCTAAAAACTTTTTCTGCATCGCTGCAAAGGTAAAAAAAGAAGGTTGGCCTGCCCATTGGAAATGCTTTGTTAATTTTGCACCAGACAATAAACTAATCTTGCGTATATTAGTTAATACCCGATTGCTCTTACCCGGCCGGCTCGACGGCATAGGTTGGTTTTCACACGAAACCCTGAGCCGCATTGTGAAAAACCATCCAGAACATGAATTCATTTTTGTGTTTGACCGTCAATATCATCCGACGTATATTTACGGACCTAACGTAACACCGGTAGTAGCCTTTCCGCAGGCCCGGCATCCGCTTTTGTTTTTAATCTGGTTTGAAATTTCGCTGCCCTGGATCATGCATCGCTACAAACCCGATCTCTTCCTCTCTCCTGATGGATATGTCTCACTCTCTGCCCACATCCCTACCCTGGCGGTTATTCATGACCTGAATTTTGAGCACAGGCCCGGCGACTTGCCTTTTTTCGCCCGAAACTACTACCGTTTCTTTTTTAAACGCTTCGCTCGCAAGGCCAAACGTATTGCTACTGTTTCGGAATATTCCCGACAAGATATATCACTTCAGTATAGCATAAACCCCGAAAAAATAGACGTTGTTTATAACGGAGCATCCGAAGGATTTCGTCCCCTCAGCCGGGATGAAATTGAGCATACGCGGCAGAATTATTCTGAGGGAAAACCTTACTTTTTATTTGTTGGGTCGTTGCATCCACGCAAGAACCTGATAAACCTGTTTACCGCCTTCGACCTTTTTAAAATCCAAACCGGGAGTTCTCATAAGCTTCTCATAGCCGGAGGCAGGCAATGGTGGACACACGAATTGCAAACTTCCTTCGATAAAATGAAGTATAAAAAGGATGTGGTATTTACCGGACGGGTTTCGGATGATACTCTTCACCGGCTCACAGCTTCAGCCTTTGCCCTGACTTATGTTTCTTTTTTTGAAGGATTTGGCATCCCTATCATTGAGGCCATGCAAAGTGGTGTTCCTGTCATCACATCGAATGTTACATCTATGCCCGAGGTAGCAGGCGACGCAGCGCTGCTGGCCAACCCTTACGACCCAGTAACGATAGCAACCGCTATGCAACAACTCTATTACGACGAAAATTTACGCCAATCGCTCATTGGACGGGGTTTCGAAAGAGCCCGCCTCTTCTCCTGGGATCGCAGTGCTGAGCTTTTATGGAATAGCATCTCCAAAACAATGACTCAATAAACTAAAAATCCAATCATAATTTTTTCCCATGAACTTGCTTTTAATTGGAAACGGTGGACGCGAGCATGCCTTAGCCTGGAAAATGGCACAAAGCCCATTATGCACTCAGCTATTTATCGCTCCAGGCAACCCGGGAACATCACAGTTTGGAACCAACGTGGATATCAATATAAACAATCCTGATGCACTGGCCGCATTTCTACTCAGGGAAAATATTGAAATGATGGTAGTAGGTCCTGAAGCCCCCCTGGCAGCAGGTTTAATAGATAAAATGCAGGCACTGCCTGAACTCAGACACATAGCCTTTATCGGACCGACCCTGGATGGTGCCCGGCTCGAATGGTCGAAAGATTTTGCAAAAGCCTTTATGCAACGGCATCATATACCCACTGCCGCTTACCAAACATTTACAGCGGAGCGATACGAAGAAGCGCTTCAATTCTTACGCACGCTGAATCCTCCTTATGTACTGAAAGCAGATGGACTGGCTGCCGGTAAAGGCGTAATCATTACATCAGATTTTGAAACTGCTGCCAACGAACTAAAAGACATGCTCATAGGCAGGCGTTTTGGTGAGGCTTCTGCAAGGGTAGTCATTGAAGAATACCTCGACGGGATTGAATTATCGGTGTTTGTGCTAACCGACGGAAAAAACTATGTGCTGCTTCCAGAAGCAAAAGACTACAAACGCATAGGTGAAGGGGATACCGGTCCTAACACGGGAGGCATGGGATCAGTGTCGCCTGTGCCTTTTGCCGACAGTGTATTTATGAACAAAGTAGAAGAAAAAATCATAAAGCCGACAGTGGAAGGGCTCGCAGCCGAAGGAATACCCTACGTGGGGTTTATCTTTTTCGGATTGATGAACGTGGCCGGAAATCCCTACGTAATAGAATACAACGTAAGAATGGGAGACCCTGAAACCGAAGTTGTTATGCCTCGACTGAAAAGCGACCTGGTAGAGATGATGCTAAAAGCTGCACACGGAGGATTAAACAATTACAGAGTAGAAATTTTGCCCGATGCTGCATCCTGTGTCATGATAGTCTCAGGAGGATATCCGGGAAATTACAATACAGGGTTTCCCATTACGGGTCTCGAAAATATAAAAAAGTGTAACCTTTTCCATGCCGGAACTCGTCTAAAGGACGACACTTTGGTTACTGCAGGGGGCAGAGTCATAGCCGTGAGTGCACTTGGTAGTAGCTTACCTCAGGCGCTGGAAATTGCCTACAGTAACGCTGAAAAAATTCAATTTCAGGGAAAATACTTCAGACGCGATATTGGAAAAGACCTTTTAAACCCATGACCATTAGACACCTCAGATACAACGAAATTGATAAAACCAAATGGGACCGTTGCATTCAAACTGCTTTCAACGGGAATGTTTACAGCTTTTCGTGGTATCTTGATGTGGTAGCCTATGGTTGGGAGGCTCTCGTAGAAGGCGATTACGAAACTGTCTTCCCCTTACCTGTAAAATCCAAAATAGGAATCAGTTATATCTTTCAGCCACGTTTTGTACAACAATTGGGAGTAATTAGTTCAGGCCGGCTTGATGAAAACAAAGTGGAAGCCTTTTTGCATGCAATTCCTTCGTACATACGCTATGGCCGTTTTAACCTTAATCGGCACAATAAAGTAAAAAACAGCAAACAGGTAAGTGTTAGCCTGCTCCCCAACATTGAGCTGAATCTACTTCGCCCTCTGGATGATATCAGAAAAAAATATTCCGAAAACACCCGAAGAAATATACTAAAAGCAGAAAAACTGGGATTAACCGTAAGTCTATGGATAAAACCTGAAGACATTGTTGCGCTTTTCAGAGAGGCGAAAGGCAATGAAATAAAACAATGGTCGGATAAAGATTATCGCCAATTGGTTCACCTTATGCATACACTGCTTCACCGTGCGTCAGGTATTTCCTATGCTGCATACACTCCTTCCAATGAGCTATGTGCAGCGGCTTTTTTTGCCCTCAGCCACCAAAGAAGCATATTACTCCTGTCGGCAGTAAATGAACAGGGCAGACAAAGCGGGGCTATGCATTTTCTGATTGACCATGTTATTCATCAAAAAACAGATGATGTGCAGATTTTAGATTTTGAGGGCAGCCAAAATCCAAACCTGGCCCGTTTTTATTCCAGTTTTGGAGCTGAAACCTTTTACTATCCAATGGTAGAGCTCAATAGATACAGCAAGGTAACGAAAACAATACTAAAACTACTTAACAAATAATCATCAACCTAATTATGGAGCAAATTGAAACAAAAACAAGTATCTTTACCGAAAAGTCAGGTAGCATGGTATATGTCTTAGGTAAACAAGATTCGGTTCTCAACCAGTACATTTATGAGATGCGCGACGCCGGCATCCAGCAGGACAGTATGCGTTTCCGCATCAACATGGAACGAGCAGCCATGCTCTTTGCGTTCGAAATAAGTAAAAAATTGAAGTATCGAACCGTAGAGGTTACCACCACCTTAGGAAGTGCGGATGTCCCGATTATTGATGATAAAGTGGTAATAAGCAGCATATTACGTGCTGGGCTACCCATGCACCACGGCATACTGCATGTTTTCGACCATGCTGAAAACGCTTTTATCTCTGCCTATCGCAAATACGACCGTGACGGAGATTTCCATATTGAAATGGAATATGCTTCGGTGCCTGACCTCGACGACAAGATTCTGATTTTGTGCGACCCGATGTTAGCAACAGGTGCAAGTATGGTTATCTGCTACCGAGAATTGCTGAATCATGGGAGGCCCAAACACACGCATATTGTCACGCTCATTTCTTCCCAGGAAGGTATTGATTATTTACGCAAAAATATTCCCTCGGAAGATTACACTCTATGGACAGGGGCCATTGACGACGAACTGACAGCCCAGGCCTACATTGTACCGGGATTAGGCGATGCGGGAGATTTGGCTTTTGGCAAAAAAACCGACTCCAGCCACTAAAAAACAAGATCTGACAGCCATGAAACTCAAAAACACAGTATTTACTGAAAACATACGTATTGCACTTAAGTCGGTTAGCAGCCACATGCTACGTACTATCCTTACAGTCTCTATAATAGCTTTTGGTATCATGGCCCTTGTGGGCATACTTACCTCGATCGATGCAGTAAGGAATTTTTTTGAAGAAAACTTCATGCGAATGGGTGCCAATACAATCACTATTCGCAACCGTTCATTGCAGGCTGATCAAGGACGAGGTAGCGATTACAAGGCAATTAGTTGGATGGAGGCCAAGCAGTTTAAAGAGAATTTTTCCTTCCCCAGTGTGGTTTCTGTTTCGGTACAGGTCTCCTGGAGCACAACGGCGGTATATCGGAGTAGAAAGACCAACCCCAATTTGAGAGTGTCGGGGATTGATGAAAACTATCTGCTTACCTCCGGAGAAGAACTGGCGGTAGGGCGAAGCTTCACTCCCGACGAAGTTCTCTCAGGGAGCCATGTATGTATTTTAGGGTATGAAGTTGCCCAAAATCTCTTTCCCGGGATTAATGATCCAACTGGTGAAATGATAACCCTTGGGCCAGGCAAATATATTGTGGCGGGAGTATTGAAAAAAAGTGGCTCCAGCTTTGGCTTCAGTGGTGATAGAAATGTATATATCCCTATCAATAATGCCCGACAACGCTATTCGCTTAACGACAAATCTTTCAATATTAATGTATTGGTAAGCAATGCCACTTTGTTGGATGCGGCCATGGGTGAAGCAACTGGTCTTTTTCGACAAATCAGGAAGCTTAAATTGGGACAAAACGACAATTTCAGCATAGTGCGAAGCGACAGCTTTGTTAACATGATGCTCGAAAACACCAGACTCATTTCGCTGGCAGCTACCATCATTGGACTCATTACTCTGGCGGGCGCAGCCATTGGGCTCATGAATATCATGCTTGTTTCAGTTACCGAACGCACACGTGAAATTGGTACCCGAAAGGCCATTGGAGCTAATAAACGTACCATTCGCAACCAGTTTCTCACCGAAGCCATTGTCATTGGTCAACTGGGCGGGTTCCTGGGTATTATCCTCGGAATTGCCATTGGAAACCTCGTGGCCCATCTTATCGGAAGTCGGTTTATCATTCCCTGGGCATGGATGATATTGGGTGTGGCTCTATGCTTTATTGTAGGAATCATCTCGGGTTATCTTCCCGCCAACCGCGCGGCTAACCTCGACCCTATCGAAGCATTGAGATACGAGTAAATACCTTTGAACAATCACAATTCTCTTTGTTAACGTCTGTAATTCAGTTTTCAAACAATCCCTCTCCTTTTTAATAAGGGATAATCCAGAATTGCACGGTTATTTTATCCTTCATTCATGTTCTGGATTAGGATATAATTTATTTCACAGCTGTCCAAAATAATTTAAAATCAAAAAATGCCTATTTGTTAATCAGGTAGTTAGGATTCAAAAGCAACCATTTAAAAATTAAACCCTACCCTGAAAATAGCTTTAGTTGTATCGCATTCTC